>Ga0070727_10000694_pt1 | contig 40117 bp, 9 predicted proteins | sample tdAd472_FD_66722 | JGI IMG/M metagenome (GOLD analysis project Ga0070727, IMG submission 66722) | Marine sediment microbial communities from the Atlantic coast under amendment with organic carbon and nitrate - tdAd47.2 | ecosystem: Environmental > Aquatic > Marine > Coastal > Sediment | place... | reverse complement strand
TCAACCCGGCAGAATTTGGTGTCACGGTGCTGGGCGGCGCAGCCCTTCTGCTGGCGAATACCCTGCGGGACGTCGGTACGTCTGCCTATATTATCCAGACCCCTGAATTGACGACAGGTAAAGCGCGCGCCGTCTTCACGATGAACCTTATACTGACAGCGGTCATTCTTGTTGGCCTGTTGCTTTCATCACCATTTCTGGCGATTGCATTCAATACTCCGGGGCTGGGAGTTTACCTTCAGGTGTGCGCGGCGCCCTTCGCTGTGGGCGCGATCGTGTACCCTCTGCACGCATTGCTGGCCCGTGACCTCGCCTTCGGAAAGCTCGCTGTGGTCAACATCATTTCCACACTGGTCAATTCAGTCACCCTGATCGTAACGGCCTATATCGGCGCCAGCTACATGAGCTTTGCCTTCGCGCAGGTCGTCTCCGCAATTGCCGGGACTGTGCTGCTGGTCTACTTCCGTCCGAGCTTCGAGATTTTCCGCCCTTCGCTGAAATTCTGGAAAGAAATCCTCTCTTTCAGCATCTTCAGTGGGGGAACGGGCATCGTCCAGCGCGCATCAGAGGTTATCTCGGTGATGACAGTCGGTGTTTTCATGACGCCTGCAATGGTGGGGCTGCTGAACCGCGCGTCGATGATCTCCCAGTTTCCGGAACGTACAATCATGGCGGGCGTAAACGCGGCCGCCTTGCCGGCCTTCTCAAAGGCCTCCCGCGAGAAGGGAGATATGCGGCGATATTATCTGGCTGCTGTGGAGCGGATCAGCGGCCTGATCTGGCCATGTCTGGCAATGATCATCCTTCTGGCCAATCCCCTGATCCGTGTATTTCTGGGAGACCAGTGGCTGGAGACCATTCCCCTCGTACAGATTATCGCGGGTGGCCTTTTGTTGAACTTTCCGCCCGGCATCAACTATCCAATCCTCGTGGCGGCAGGGGCCGTGCGTAAGGCGTTTATGCTTTCCATCCTGCAATCCTGTGTCGCTCTTCCAATCATTGCCGTCAGCGCTCAATTCGGGCTGGAGGCCGTCGCTTGGGCAACCTGGCCGATCGTGGCAATCAACGTCATCCTGTCGACCCACTTCGTCAAAGCCTATGTCGCAAAGTTCAGCTGGCTGGACCTGCTGGGGGCTTTGAAACTCAGCCTGCTCTCAACGCTTGCGGCAATCGCAGGCCCGGCAGTGATCATCTGGCACGCAGGCGGCTTCGATCAGATCGGCATCGTGGGAAGCATAGCGGCAGTAGCCATTGCCTGCCCCAGCTGGCTATTGGCACTCTGGGCGCTGCGCCACCCGCTGTTCGCAGAGCTTTCACGCGCCATCAGAAGCATTCTGTTGCGCCTCAACAGAATGCGGCCCGCAGACGGGACACGCCTGTAAAGGCCGGGAATTCTTAAGATCCATGCTGTCTGGATATACAAATCCAAATGAATTCAGAGCGCTTGGCAAATTGTGTAGAGAGTTAAGCAATACATCTGCCCTAGTGTTCCTGAAAGTTTATTCTCGCCGTGACTATTCACGGAGAAGTGGGTAATTTAAAAAGTTGATCCGGTCCGACCTGAAGCGTCAGGATCTGGGGTGATTGTGTGGGACACGAGTATTTATGAGTATCCAGAATATGTCCGGGCAGCGTACTGAGACGCCACGGCCAGCCAGTTGGTTTTTCAAACCGGCCCCTAAACCGAATGCCAGCGTGCGACTGTTCTGCTTTCCTTGTGCAGGGTATGGCGCCGCCATGTATCGAAGCTGGCAAACTCAAGGACCGGACTGGCTTGAAGTCATCGCTGTCCAGCCTCCTGGCCGCGCAAACCGCCTGAGAGAAGCGCCTCTCGACAATTTTGATGAGCTGATTGCGTCTATCCTGCCCCAGATCTCTGAGCTGACAGACCTTCCATACGCCTTTTTCGGCCACAGTATGGGCGCAGTTTTCGCGGCTGAACTGGCTTCAGCCATGGTTCAGAGCGGGCTTCCTGCACCTGTACATTTGTTCCTGTCGGCACGGCAGCCCCCGAATTTGCCGAGCCCCGTCGGCCCATTGTCACACCTTGAGGATGATGCCTTCGTACAGGAGGTCAATCAGCGCTATGGGGCCATTCCGCGTGAAATCATCGAAGCCCCGGAAGTTCTGGAGCTGTTGCTGCCAGCGTTGCGTGCCGATATTCGCGCGCTGGAGCGTATCCAGAATCGGCAAGTTCGCACCCTGCCCTCTTCCATCACGGCGCTGGGTGGCACGAATGACCGACTCGTTCCCCAACCCCTGCTGGAAGGCTGGGAATCCTGGACCGACCAGGCCTTCGAATTGCGCATGTTCAATGGTGGTCATTTCTATCTGGACGATCAGCGCGCGGCACTGATTTTGCACATTTCAAAGACTCTTGAGGCGAAATCACGTGAAGGCCGGAAACGCACAGACGCATGAGCACGCGCGCGGCCTGATCAAAGGCGATGTAAATCATGGCTGATACAACCAGATCTGTTGCCATTATTGGCATGGCCTGCCGGTTTCCGGGCAAGGCCAGCACGCCTGCATCCTTCTGGGATGTACTGCGGGAAGGCCGAGACGTAGTAGGCGAAATCCCTGCTGACCGGATGGATGTCGACGGCCTTTATGATGACCAGCCCGCCAAGCCGGGTCACATCATGACACGCTATGGCGGGTATCTTGAAGATATCGAGCGTTTCGATGCCGGCTTTTTCCATATCTCTCCGCGTGAAGCCGAGCGCATGGACCCGCAACAGCGCCTTGTCCTGGAAACGGCATGGGAAGCGCTTGAAGATGCCGGGCTGGATGTCCGTAGTCTCTCAGAGCGCCGCGTGGGTGTCTATGTCGGCCAATGGCTCAGCGACTTCGAGATGCGCCTCCTCAGTGACCCGACAATTACCGATTTCGAGATGACCACCGGCAGCGGCCGTTACACAACGGCAGGCCGTGTCTCACACTTTCTCGGGCTGATGGGGCCAAGCCTGACACTGGATACGGCATGCTCTTCATCCCTGACCGCCGTGCACCTTGCGATGCAAAGCCTGCGCTCAGGCGAAACGGATATGGCACTGGCGGCAGGGGTAAATTTGATCCTCAGCCCTCACATCACCATTGGTTATTCACAAAGCCGAATGATGGCACCGGGTGGACGCTGCAAATTCGGGGACGCTTCCGGAAACGGCTATGTCCGCAGCGAAGGCGCTGGCGTTGTCCTGCTGAAACGCCTGGACCGCGCTTTGGAAGACGGGGATAATATCCACGCCATCATCCGCGGCAGCGCGATCAACAATGATGGCCACTCTAGCGGCTCTTTCGGCACACCCAGCCGCCATGGTCAGGAAGCCCTGCTGCGCGCGGCGCTGTCGGATGCGGATGTCTCTCCCGCCTCTGTCGACTATGTCGAAGCTCACGGCACCGGCACGCGGATGGGAGACCCTGTTGAACTCGGCGCCTTGAGCGCAGTAATGGGCGAAGGCCGCAGCACACCTCTGCGCGTTGGCTCTGTAAAGACAAATATCGGGCACACGGAAGGTGCCGCCGGAATGGCTGGCCTGCTGAAGACGACCCTGGCCCTGAAGGCTGGCTGCATCCCGGCGAGCCTGCACTTTCAGACCCCCAATCCGGATATCGACTGGGAATCCGGCATGCTGGAAGTTCCGACCCGCACGATACAATGGACAGGTGAGTCACGCTATGCTGGTGTAAGCGGCTTTGGCATCGCCGGGTCCAATGCGCATCTCGTGCTGCAATCTGCTCCTGCCCAAAAGCTGACAGGGAATGTTGAGCCTCAGCCGTCACGGCCTGCTATCCTGCCGCTCTCTGCAGAAAGCGAAGATGCTTTGCGCGCTCTGGCTGGCGCATATGCAGACAAGCTGAAAGACATACCGGACCTGCCGATTCATGCCCTTGCAGCCGCTGCGGCCATGCGACGGACCGCACTGACAGAGCGTGCCGCCTTTGTGCATCATGATCGCGCATCCATGATTGCCGCGCTGGAAGCCTTCAGCGGGGGGGCTGATAGCGCTGTTCGTGGACGCGCCTTTTCCGGTATGGCCTCCAATGTCGTTTTTGTGGCACCCGGACAGGGCGGACAATGGATCGGCATGGCGCGGACACTGATGGCAGAAGAGCCTGCCTTTCGGGAGGCGCTGGAACAATGTGAACGTGCGCTGTCTTCCCTCGTCGACTGGTCGCTTACGGAGCAGATCAGCCTGAATGAAGGAGATGATGGCTGGCGTCTTGATGACATCGCAGTCATTCAGCCAGTCCTTGCCGCGCTGGCCATCAGCTATGCCCGGTTGTGGCGCGCGCTTGGCGTTACGCCAGCCATGAGCGTGGGCCATAGCATGGGGGAGGTCGCCGCAGCGGCCATTTCCGGCATGCTCAGCCTCGAAGACGCCATGCGCGTGGTCGTCGCCCGCAGCCGCCTGATGGCGCGCACCAGGGGCAATGGCGGCATGGCGCTGGTTGAGCTTTCTGACTCGGATCTCCTCGACCGCCTTGCCCCTTTTCACGGCAAGCTGGACATCGCCGCAAACAACAGTCCACGCGCCAGCGTCATATCAGGCAATGTCAATGAACTGGAAACCGTCCTCGAAAGCCTGACGGCCGAAGGTATATTCTGCAGGCGGATCAAGGTGGATGTGGCGTCACATGGTCCGCAAATGGCAGACCTCGCGCCGCAGCTTGCCGCTGAACTTTTCAGTCTGGCACCACGTCCACCCCATATTCCAATGATTTCAACCGTCCACGGCAAAATTTCCGAGGAGGAGAGCTTTGGTGCAAGCTATTGGGCCCGCAATTTGAGGGAGCCCGTCCGCTTCATGCAGGCCATTGAAGCCGCCATCACGGCTGGCGCGACAGCCTATGTTGAGCTTGGCCCGAACCCTGTCCTGCTAACCTCCATTGAACAAACCCTGTCTCATCATGACGCCAAGGGAACGCTCGCAGCCAGCGAACGTCGTGACCGGCCCGCCATGGATGTGATGACGGAAAGCCTTGCCACGCTTTGGACCAATGGTGTGGAGATCGACTGGGCAGCCTATGCAGGCAAAGCGCCTAAATACATCTCCCTTCCCCACTATCCCTGGCAGCGCAGCCGGTATTGGCACGAAGCTGCCGAGCGTCGCGCTCTTCACCAGACCGGACACAAGGCGCAGCTGACAGATCAGACCCGCCAGCTGCTGCACCAGATCGACTGGATCAAAACCGCGCTGCCCTCACCGCGGACAGACTGTGAAGCGCAAAACTGGCTTGTGATTGGTGGGAGAGCAGATGATTCAGAGGCCATTTCCAACGCGCTTCAACAATCTGGCATACGTCCATATTGTTGCTCAGTGGAAGACGCCGAGACAACCATCACGGATAGCTCGACCTGGCAGGGTGTCATCATTGTCGCGCCCAAAGAGAATGCCGGCTATCTGCCTGTAAGGCTTCTGAACCTTGTGCGCGGCACCGCACAAAGCACCTGTCATTTCGTTTTTGTCACGCAAGGCGCAGTTTCCGTCGGCGAGGGTGACCAGCGCGTGAGCGTGGGGCAAGCCCCATTGATTGGGGCCATGCGTGTCACTGCCGATGAGCACCCGGAGTTCAGTTTCCGGATGATTGATGGCGACCCTGCGACAAACCTCAAGGAACAAGCCGCAGACATTGCCGCCCTTGCACTCTCGGACGAGTCTGAATCCGAAATCGCTCTGCGCGCTGGAGACTGCTTCGTTCCGCGCCTGCATGAGGCGCCAGAGGCGGGCATGCCCTCACATGATTTCCAAGTGAAACCAGGGGCAGCCTATCTGATCACTGGCGGACTCAGCTCTCTTGGTTTGCGCGCAGCAAAAGTGCTGGCCAAAGCGGGTGCCCGGCACATTATTCTGCTGTCGCGGCGTGGATTGCCACCCAGGTCAGACTGGCAAAGCATCGCAAAAGGATCAGAAACGGCGGACCGAATTGCGGGCGTGTTGGCCATTGAATCTGCCGGGGCTTCTGTTGAAACCGCCGCGCTGGACATTTCCGACGAAAGCGCCGTTAACGCTTTCCTGAAAGCGCGCGACGCCGAGATGCGCCCTGCCATTCATGGTGTGATCCACCTCGCCACCAGCTATGAGACCCATCTCGCGGCCAATACGAATGAGAGCACCTTCAACGCGGCTCTGGGCCCCAAGCTGGAAGGCGCGCGCCTCCTCGACCGTCTGTTGCCGGAGCTTGATTTGTTTCTCCTCTACTCCTCCACAATGAGCTTTGTGCCTCATCATGGTCTCGCAGGATATGCCGCAGCCAATTGCGGACTGGATGCCTTGGCTGCAGACCGGATCGCATACGGCAAACCCGCCATGAGCATCGCCTGGGGACCATGGAAGGATCTCGGCCGCGCCGCTCTGGGGCATGTCGCCGATGAATTTGATGCGCGCGGCGAACTCTCTCTGAAGGCCGAAGAAGGGGACGCGTTGATCGGCTGGCTGCTAGGTCGCATTGGGAGCGGCCTCAGCGCCTTCCGCATGGACTGGCCAACATTTCAGAGCAGCCGGGCTGGCCGCACCTTCAAGCTGTTTGAAGATTTGCTGTTTGAAGAGATGCCTGCCGAGAATGCAGGCCGTAGCTTTGAAGCGCTTTCCCTTGAAGAGCGGACCGCTGCTGCGAAGGTTTTTGTCCCTGCAAGTATCGCAAAGGTTCTGAAGCTGGGGCAGCAGGATATCGACTTGAACCGCCCCTTGGGTGATTTGGGACTGAACTCCCTGATGGGAATTGAACTGCGCAATGCGTTGGAAAAACATGTGGGCCGTCCCCTGCCGGCAACGCTGGCCTGGACCTATCCGACAGCCCGCGCCATTGTTGATTATCTGTGCACAGACACTGCTGCGCAGGGCATCACCCCCGCCAACACCAACAAGGCGTCGGCCGGTGATTATGATAACAGCTTTTCCGAAATTGAAGACATGAGCGAAGATGACGCCCTCGCGGCTCTTCTTGGAGACCGCAAGTGAGCCAGAACCCTGAAAACACAGACCGCGTTTCAACGGTCAAACTGGCTCTGATGGCACGAAATGCGCGCGAGAAGATTGGCGCAACACTTGCGGCCGACCCGATTGCCATTGTCGGCATGGGCTGCCGCTTTCCGGGCGGCAGCAATACGCCGGAAGACTTCTGGTCATTCCTGCTGGAGAAGCGCAATGTCGTGTCCGGCATACCTTCAGATCGCTGGGATGCGGACAAATGGTATAGTGCAGACCCGGACGCACCAGGCCTCAGCATCGCAGCAGGAGCGGCCTTTCTGGACTCTGTCGACACGTTCGATGCAGGCTATTTCGGCATTCCCGCCCGTGAAGCCGATCAGATGGATCCTCAGCAACGCATATTTCTGGAAGTCGCCATAGAAGCGCTGGAAGATGCCGGTCTGCGGTTTGAGGATCTGCGCCGCTCCCGAACCGGCGTCTTCATCGCGAGCTATCATAATGATTACGCCCAGATGTTGTACCGCGATCCCGCCTCAATGGATCAGCGAACACTGACAGGCACTCTGCACAGCGTTCTGGCAAACAGGCTTTCTTATCTACTTGATCTGAAAGGCCCCAGCATCTCTGTCGACACGGCCTGTTCCTCTTCACTGGTCGCCGTCCATATGGCCTGCCAGAGCCTCAGAACAGGGGAAAGCAACCTCGCCCTCGCGGGCGGTGTCTCGGTCATTCTCGCTCCGGAGCTGATGGTCTCCATGTCACGCCTCGGCTTCCTGGCACCTGATGGCAAGTGCAAGACTTTTGATGCGAGTGCGGATGGATTTGGGCGTGGTGAAGGCTGCGGCGTAATTGCCCTCAAACGACTTTCCGACGCGATTGCGGATGGGGATCGTATCTGGTCTGTCATTCGCGGCTCAGCGGTAAATCAGGACGGCGAATCCACTCTATTGGCCGCGCCGAATGTCCACGCCCAGGCCGCACTTGTGCGCGAAGCGGTCGTCAATGCTCAGGTTCACCCTGATGATGTCGTCTATGTTGAAACTCACGGAACAGGCACCATACTGGGCGACCCGATTGAAGTTGACGCTTTGGCAGAGACGGTTGGAACCGCTGGCCCTAACCGCCCGGACTGTCTGCTTGGCAGTGTCAAAGCCAATATCGGACACCTGGAAGCAGGCGCCGGTATCGCTGGCATCATCAAGACATCTCTTGTCCTGTCGCACAAGCAGGTTCCAGGGCAACCCGGCTTTACCAAACTGAACCCACACATCACTCTGGATCGCACGCGGCTCAAGATTGCCGAGGATCTCCAAGCGCTGCCTGCCACAACAGGAACACCCGCCGCAGGCGTCAGTTCATTTGGCGTCGGCGGCACCAATGCTCATATCGTGCTGGAAGCCGCGCCGAACCTGAAGAAACCGGCAATTGAAGAAAGCGCAGAACAGGTCTGGACCTTGCCGCTTTCCGCCCGGTCTCCTGAGGCCCTGAAGGCCAATGCGGCCTCATGGAAAGCGTGGCTGGACACACACGCCACACCCTTGGCAGACATATGCTTCACGGCATCCCAACGCCGCTCGCATCAAACCTATCGCATGGCTGTCTCGGCTTCGTCGCGTGACGCGCTTGCGCAAAAACTGGCCGAGCGGATGGACAAAGTTGTTGAACCTGCTGCTCCGAATGTGTGCTTTGTGTTCTGCGGTCAGGGCCCTCAGCAGGCAAAAATGGGGCTCCAGCTTGCAGAGTCAGAACCCCTCTTCGCTAAACATCTACAACGTTGCGATGCCATACTCCTTCCTCTGACTGGGTGGTCATTGATCGAGGAACTTTCGCGCGAGGACAGCGCTTCCCGCCTGAATGAAACAGCCTTTGCTCAACCTGCCCTGACAGCCCTTCAAACGGGTCTTGTGGCCTTGCTTCAAAGCTGGGGCCTCTCGCCCAACTCTGTTACGGGCCACAGCGTCGGTGAGATCGCGGCCATGGAAGCTGCCGGTCTGCTATCTCTTGAGGAAGCCCTCCGCATCGCGGCACATCGTGGGCGAATCATGCAGAAGGCTGATGGCACAGGCGCGATGGCATCTGTCTCACTTGACGAAATTGCCGCCAGTGAGGCCATTGCACCATATGACGACGCGCTCAGCATAGCGGCTGTAAATGCGCCAAACGAAATAGTCGTCTCCGGAGACATGGAGGCGCTGGGCAGCCTGTTATCATCATTGGATGCGCGTAGCGTAAATTACCGCCGTTTGCCCGTCCGCTACGCTTTCCATAGCGAGCAGATGGCCCCCTTTAAACAAGAGCTTGTCGATACGCTAGGAGAGGTAAAATCCACCCCCGGCAACGGCATTCAGACGATTTCCACAATCACCGGAAAGCCTGTTTCCCAAATTGATGCAGCGCATTTCGCGCGGGGCATTAGAGCTCCCGTCCTGTTTTCAAACGCAATCAAGCAGACGGCGCAAGGCGAGCGTACGATCTATGTTGAGATCGGCCCGCATCCGGTCCTGTCTGCATCGATTGCCGCGACACTTGAAAACACGGAGATGCCAGACGCCCCTATCGTTCCAGCCCTGCGCAGAGGTAGGGCGGACCGGGATATTCTGGGCGACTGCGTCGCGCGACTTTTTGAGGCTGGCAGTTCCCCGAACTGGGCCGCTCTTCAGCCCAAAGGCAATGTTGTCTCCCTGCCGCCCTATGCATGGCAGCGCAAACGCTATTGGCGTGATGTCGCCGCTGCCGAGCCCGGCCTGGCTGGCCTTGATACAGGCCATCCGCTTTTGGGACATAGGCTGACAATCGCCTCCAATGATCTGGCAATTTTTCAGGGCTCGGCTGCGAGAAGCCGCGACTGGTTGAAAGATCATAAAATCCTTGGGCAAACCATTGTACCCGGCACAGCTATGGTGGAAATTCTGGCCGCGGCAGCCAAGCAACTGGCCGGCCCAGGTGCTCGGCTGGAAGACTTCTCCATTTCCGCGCCGCTCCCCTGCTTCAGGCTGGACGGATCTGATGCCCAATGGCAAGTCATCGCCCAACGCAACAACTCGGAATGGCTGCTGCAACTTCACCTCATCTCAAATGATGAAACCGCCCCCCTGCCTCATCCGATCGCAGAGGCAACAGCAAGAGATCATCCAGACAGCCCAAGCGAACAAGACCCCAGAACTGATCCCGCTACACTGACGCACTCCCTTTCAGATTCAGATATCGAAACCTCTTTCCAAAAGATAGGTGCCGAATTCGGACCCGCTTTTCGCCTGCTGTCAAATGTAAGAATTGGGGAGCGTGTTGCGACAGGCCGCATCAACCTGCCATCTCATTTGCTCCATGCAGCGCATTGCATCCATCCGAGCATTCTCGACGCGGGCCTGCAGCTTTGCTCCTTGATAGCAGGAAACAGTGACACGGCCTGGCTGCCTGTCGCGGTCCGGACTGCTATTCTGCCGGCGCACACTTCCCTGTTCAGCCTCACGGCGGAAGCACGTCTACAGGAAAGTAGCGATACGGATGGATTACTAGCAGATGTTATATTCCGCAATGAGGCCGGTGATACCGTAGCCACGCTGGAGGGCATACGCTTCGCTCCGGCCTCACGGCAGGCCCTGGCGGCAAGCCTTGCCACTCCTGTGGAACTATACACAACAGGCTGGTATCCGATTGAATTGCAAAGTGCCAAAGTGGCAGAGTCCTGGCTGATCATTTCCGGTAACCATCAGGAACAGGCAAAAGCCCTGGCTGCTGGAAAAGATAATGCGCGCATTATCTCTACCGCAGATCCGGAGGCCTTGGATAAAGCTCTCGATTGGCTGTCTACAGCCCCTGAGCCAAGACAAGTCATGGACCTCAGCAGTCTAGATACCGATGACGCCATCGCCGTCATCAAGACAGGGCTCGCTCACGTCCAATGCGTCGCCAGCCGCGATGCATCCATCGGATATGCTTCAATATCCCGAGGCGCCTTTCAGACCGGACAAGAGCATTCGGCTCCCTCGATAAGCGGACGTGCCCTCCAGGGCTTCGCCTCAACCGCGGCGCTCGAACATCCAGAGCTCGAAATACATTGCCTGGATATAGATCCGGACACAGATGAGGGTCATTACGAACAGGTCAGCGAAGCCGTCTGCGGCGCCGTCTGCGCTTCGGGGCCTGTCAAGCTGGCCCTGCGGGATGGCAAATGGTTCGCCCCTCGTCTTGCGCCCGCGAAACAGCTGGAGAGTGATGCCCCGCTCGCGCTATGTCGCCCGGGAGATGCAGGCATTGACTCTCTCATGCTGAGGAAAACGCCTCGTGCACTGCTCGAAAATAACAGTGTACGCATAGCCGTACGTGCAGCTGGCCTTAACTTCCGCGACGTGCTCAGCACACTCGGCATGTTGCCCGGAGCGATGCCGCCTCTGGGTGTGGAATGTGCAGGCGAAGTTATTGAAACAGGCGCAGCTGTTACGGCCCTAAGGCCGGGAGACCGGGTCTTCGGGTACGCACCCGGTGCGATTGCAGAAGAAGTGACTGCCCCCGCGAACTGGATGATGCCCATTCCAAGCGGGATGTCTGATCAAGTTGCCGCCGGACTGACTGTCACCTTTGGCACGGCACTCTATGGTCTGGACCGTCTGGCAAAGCTTAAAAAAGGCGAGAGCGTACTTATTCATGCGGGCGCTGGCGGCGTGGGGCTGGCTGCTATCAAAATTGCGCTGGCGCGCGGTGCAGACATTTTCACCACCGCAGGGTCTCAGGAAAAACGTGACATGCTGAAAGCGATAGGCGCTAGTCATGTCTTCGACTCCCGATCCCTTGAGTTTGAAAACCAGGTTCTTGATGCAACAAACGGCCAGGGCGTCGATGTCGTTCTGAATTCACTTTCCGGAGCTTTCATTCCAGCCAGTGTGCGCTGTCTATCCGACACCGGACGTTTCCTGGAGATCGGCAAGCGCGACCTGATGTCCCTTGAAACCTTCCAAAGCATGAAACCGAGTGCGAGTTATCATGTCTACGATCTCGGACAGGATATTGAGGCGGGCATCGCACATCTGGCTCCGCTACTGTCAGATGTGCTCGACGGTCTCCAAACAGGTCACCTCAGCCCTCTTCCCGTCCGCACCTTTGGCCTGGATCAGGCTGCAGAGGCCATGCGCTTTATGGCGGCTGCCAAACACACCGGAAAAATTGTGCTGCGTGTGCCGCCCCGGCGCAAACCCGTCATTCATGCGGACGCAAGCTATCTCATCACAGGCGGTCTTGGCGGACTTGGTCTTTACACGGCAAAATGGCTGACCTCACAGAGTGCAAAACATATCGTACTGACAGGCCGCTCATCTCCGAATGACAAAGCCAAGGATATGATCGCCGAGATTGAGGCAACGGGAGCAAACGTTCATGTCTTCCAGGCCGATATTGGGGATAAGGATGCCGTAGCCGCCCTGCTAGCAAAAATATCTGACAGCCTGCCTCCCTTGAAGGGGATAGTACATGCCGCAGGCGCGCTGCGAGATGGCCCGGTCATGACGCGAACCCCGGAAGATGTTGATATCGTCGCACAGGGAAAACTGCGCGGCGCAATGCTTCTGGACCAGATGACCCGCGATCTATCGCTGGACTTTTTCGTTCTGTATTCCGCCGCAGGCGCAAGCCTTGGCGCACCCGGACAGTCGCTTTATGCCGCCGCAAATTACGGGCTGGATGCCCTGGCCGCAGCCCGGCATCGCGATGGCTTTGCAGCCCTAAGCGTTGCATGGGGCTTCTGGAAGGACGCAGGCATGGGCGCGCGGCTTGCAGAGTCCGGCCGCGACACCTGGTCCACCCGCGGCCTAGGCGCAATTACCCCTGAAAACGGCTTCCCCGTGATGGAAACCTTGCTGGCCAGTGAGAACCCTGCAGCGATGGCTGCGAAGGTCGATTGGGCCCACTTCCTGAAAACAGCGCCTAAAGGCATCGATCTGAGCATGTTTGACGGCTTAAGCCGGGATACGGGAGCAGTCGTAAGCAACACGCCCTCTTCTTCTGCGGCCCATGCGCTTCATGACCAGTTGGCGGGACTGTCGCGAGAGGCGCTTGAGGCTGAACTTCGCCGTATTGCCGAAAATGCTGCACGCAGCATCATCGGAATGGACGACAGCGAAGAAATTGGCCGAGCCGAGCCTTTGAAGGATCTTGGCCTCGACTCCCTGATGGCTGTGGAACTGCGCAATGATCTGGCCCGCACTCTGGGGCTTCGCCTTTCGGCGACCTTGCTGTTCGATTATCCAACGATTGATCGCCTATGCCACTATCTTTCGGAGCAATTCAGCCCGACCCTTAATGAAAAGCCCGGCAGTGTTGGCGATGACACTGATGACCTGGACCATCTTTCTGATAAAGAGTTGGCAGAACTTCTGGAAGCGGAACTGAACGCTTCGGATGTGGGGCAGAAGACTGAAGGGGGACGCAGAGGATGACATCCTCTACCGAGCAAATGAAGCAGGCTCTGCTGGAAATCCGTCGCCTTCGCCGCGAGTTGGAAAGCCGCAAACAGCACGCTGCGAAATCTGGCCCGATCGCCATAGTGGGCGCGGGTCTACGCCTGCCGGGCGGTATATCTGACCTTGCGGGGTTTGAGGCACTGCTCACCGAAGGTCGTCATGCGATCAGCCACATTCCGTCCAGCCGCTGGCAGGCCGCAGACATGCCCGCAGATCTGCCCCCATCCGCGCACTACGGGGCATTTCTGGATCATGTCGACCTGTTTGATGCCGAGTTCTTCGGAATTTCCGGCCTTGAAGCAGCCAGCATGGACCCACAACAGCGTCTAGTGCTGGAAACCGGCTGGGAAGCCCTGGAGAATGCCGGTTACGCGCCCGACAGCCTAACGGATACCCCTCTCGGCGTATATCTCGGCATGGCAAATAGCGACTATGGCCGCACTATGCTGACGGACTTGCCCGCGATTGACCCGTATTTTACCTCCGGCTCGTCTTTCTCCGTCGCAAGTGGACGGCTGGCCTATTTCCTGGGGTCGAAAGGACCGGCAATTACACTCGACACGGCCTGTTCTTCGTCCCTGGTGGCACTGCATCTTGCCTGTCAGGCCCTGAAGGCCGGAGAGTGCGACATGGCACTCGCGGGGGGCGTGAACCTCATCCTCTCCCCTGAAGTGCACGTCAATTTCAGCCGGGCTAGCATGTTGGCCGGCGATGGTCTCTGCAAGACATTCGATGCGGATGCGGATGGATATGTTCGGGGCGAAGGCTGTGTAATATTCACCCTTCGCCGACTGGAAGATGCCCAAGCAGATGGAGATCACATTCTGGGAATCATCCGCGGAAGCGCGATCAATCAGGATGGCCGCAGCAACGGGCTGACAGCTCCAAACGGCCCTTCACAAGAGACCTTGATCCGCGAGGCCTTGAAGGAAGCCGGCGTCACGCCAGATCAGGTCTCTTATGTTGAGGCGCATGGCACTGGAACGCCGCTAGGCGATCCGATTGAAATGAATGCGCTCGCGCGCGCCTATGGGCGTGATCGCAAGGACGCTGCCCCCATATATGTCGGATCGGTGAAAACAAATCTGGGGCATCTGGAATCTGCTGCGGGCGCTGCCGGTATTCTAAAAAGCCTGGTTGCCCTCAAGTCCGGACGGCTGCCGGCACATCTGAACTTCAAGACCCCCAATCCGCACATTGATTGGGATACTATATCCGTGCGCGTGCCAACTGAAGGGCAGGCTTGGCCAAAAATGGATGGCCCGCGGCTCTCCGGGGTCAGCTCTTTCGGTTTCAGCGGCACAAATGCGCACATCATTCTGGAACAGCCCCATGTGGCTGAAGCAGCCGCACCGACAGAGCACCTTTCCTGGCAAATGTTCCCACTGTCGGCGCGTAGTCCCACCGCTCTTGTCAGCCTGGCAGGCAAGATGGCTGCGACGTTGGAAGATAGTCATCATTCGCTTGCGGACACCTGCTTCACAGCAGGCGCTGGACGCGCACATTTTCCCTCTCGCCTGGCTGTCGCGGCCAGGTCTAGAGACGACCTCGTTTCAGCACTGAAAACAGTGCAGGAAGGCAAGGCCCATCCGGATGTTACACTGGGCCGGGCTGTCGCAGGCAAGCCACCACGCATAGCATTCCTGTTCACCGGCCAAGGCGCGCAATATGCACAAATGGGGCGGGAGCTTTACGAAACGCAACCTGTCTACCGCAACGCTATAGATCAGTGTGCTGATCTATTAGGCGACACTGTTCCTGGCGGACTGGTCGCTGCGCTTCATGCCGTCGCGGACACCTCCCGACTTCAAGACCCGAGCACAGCGCAGCCGGCCCTGTTTGCGCTGGAATATGCGCTGGCAAAGCTGTGGATATCATTCGGCGTAAAAGCCGAAGCCCTTTGCGGGCACAGCCTTGGCGAATTCGTTGCGGCGACACTATCGGGCGTCATGCCATTGGAAGATGCCCTGCGCCTTGTCGCAGAACGCGGCAAGCTGACGGCGGAGGCAGGCGCTGCTGGCATGATGGCCAGCGTGTTTGCTGATGAAGATACATTGCGGAACATAATCTCTGCGTCCCCGTCCATTGAGATCGCTGCCTATAATGGCCCGGCCAATCATGTATTGAGCGGGCCTTCATCCGACCTGGAGCCCCTTGTGGCCCGATTGAATGCGGATGGTATCCGCGCCGATATTTTGCGCATTGCCTTCGCAGCGCATTGCAAACTGGTCGATCCGGTCGTGGACCGCTTCCGCGCGGCGGCCCAGCGGGTACGTTTCGGCAAGGCCAGCATACCAATCGTATCAAACCTGACAGGCGGCTACGGAGCCGAAATATCGACTGCGGAGCATTGGTCTAACCATCTTCGCCAGCCAGTACGCTTCTCTGACGGTATCCGTACCCTGCTGGACGCAGGGATTACACATTTCATTGAAATTGGCCCTCACCCGGTCCTGTCAGGAATGGCAGCGGAAATCGCAGCCGGTACCCACACGTCCGCTCCGGTATTCCTACCATCCTTGCGCCGGGATGGAAATCTGGGGCAGGATCTCGCGAGCAGTGTAGGCCGCCTCTATGTGGACGGCGCAGGCATCGATCCGGCATGCCTTGCACGCTCTGCCTGTCCCAAACGCATCAGCCTACCGACCTACCCGTTTGAGCGGACACGCCACTGGCACTCAAGCGCACCGCAGCCCGGTGGCACCAGACATGTTTCCGCAGACCTTTCCTGGTCCAGGCTCTGTACACGTCTTGATCGGGAATCGGTTCGTGGTCCTCTCGGCTTTGATGCCTCAGCCTATCCGCAAAAATGGCAAACGCTGGCAGACTTCCGCCGCCTACTGATCATATACTTGCTATGTGAAGCCGGGCTGTTTGCAACTGATGGCGAGACCCACAGGATGGACGCCATTATAACCAGCATGAAAGTGTGTGACGCCCTCGTCCCACTAGCGATACGCTGGATGCAATCTCTTGCAGACAGCGGCGATCTGACGATTTCCGATGAATACGCGACCGCACCGAAAGCACTGAAAGTCCCAGATCTTGACGCCGGCAGAGCGATGGTAAGGCAAGCCCTGAGCGACAATATCCCGCTCAGCAACTATATCCTGCACTGTGCTGACTTGCTTGGCCCTGTAGTGAGGGGTGACATCAGCCCGCTGGAAACCCTGTTCCCCGGTGGAGACTTCTCCCTTGCGCTTGGTCTCTATGAGCGCTCGGCGACAATGCAATACATGAATGGCCTTGCTGCCGCGGCAGTGGATGCTCTCGCCTCTGCCCGGCCGGGACTGAAAATTCTGGAAGCTGGTGCCGGCACGGGTGGCACAAGCGCCGCTGTGCTGGACACATTACGGGACACCAATTCTACTTATCACTATACGGATGTCTCGGACCTGTTCCTTGATCGCGCGCGCACGCGGTTCCGCAATGTCCCGGACATGAAGTTTGCCTTGTTTGACCTGGAGCGCCCTCCTGAAGAACAGGGCCTCCAGACAGGAAGTTACGATATTGTTCTGGCGTCCAATGCCGTCCATGCGGTTCGCAATCTGCCAGAGACACTGACATATCTGCGCAGTCTGTTGCGCCCGTCCGGCACACTTGTTCTTGTTGAATCCACAACGCACTTTGCATGGTTTGACGTAACCACGGGTCTGATTGAGGGCTGGCGTCATGCCGAAGATAATCTGCGGGATGATTTGGCGCTGCTCAATGCTCCAAAATGGCGTGCAGCGCTTCTGGACGCCGGATTTGCCTCTGCAGAAACGTGGCCTCGCGATGGCTCCACCGGTGGGGCAATTGGCCAGCATCTGGTGGTGGCACGCACCTCATCTAACGAAATGTCTTCCAGCACAGGCGAGATCATTGCAGAACCACAATTCATGGACATACCGGAGCTTGAAGCAGATCCGGAGATCCAATCTGCACTGGAAGCAATTGAGGCTGCCCTTCCGAAAGAACGACCGCAGGCCATTTGCGACCTTCTGCGCAAGCGTGTGATGACTCTTCTCCGTCGCCGGACGGACCAGCCTCCCGGCGATCACGAGCGACTGCTGGATATCGGACTGGACTCTCTTATGGCCGTTCAACTGAGAAACGCGCTCGCCCAGGATCTGCACATTCCGGCTGGCCTGCCAACGACGCTGGTATTCGACTACCCAACCCTCAGCGCCATGGCAGACTATCTCTCTGAACTTACTCAGCCTGACAGCACTGAATCCGCTGCGACATCGACCACATCCAGTACACAACATACTGATCATACCGACATAGCGGATATGACAGACGAAGAAGTCGAAGCGCTGCTCATGGAACGCCTGAAGAAATGACCTCCCATTCCCCCACCACCCCTGACATAAACGAGCCAGCACTCTCTCCGCTGAAGCGCGCCTTCATCGCGATGGAAGAAGCACAGGCTCGCGCTAAGGCGCTTGAGGACTTTGCACGCGCTCCGATTGCGATCATTGGCCTTGATTGCCGGGTGCCAGGGGCCAAGGGGCCGAAAGCCTTCTGGCAGCTGCTGGAAAGTGGCACGGACGCGACGGGACCAGTTCCAGCGGGCAGATGGGATCACTCGAAATACTTTACGACGGACCCGGAACAGCCAGGTGGCATTGCGACCGATCGCGGGGGCTTTCTGGATGAGGTGGACAAGTTCGATGCAACGCTGTTCGGCATTGCACCGCGTGAAGCCCGTAGCATGGACCCGCAACAGCGGTTGTTTTTGGAAACAGCCTGGGCAGCGCTAGAACATGCGGGCATCGCGCCCGATAGCCTGTCCGGATCAAAAACCAGCGTTTTCTGCGGCGTAACCGGGTCTGATTATGCCTATATCCAATTAGGCGCACAGGACCCTGAATTGCTGGACGCACATTTCACCTCCGGCATTGCCCACAGCATCGTTTCCGGCAGGCTTTCCTATCTGCTGGGCCTGCAAGGCCCAAGTGTGACGCTTGATACAGCATGCTCCTCATCATTGGTTGCCATTCATCAGGCCGTGAACTCGCTGCGCAAGGGTGAGACGCGGATGGCCATTGCTGGGGGGGTAAACAAGATCCTCTCCCCCGAACTCTTCATCGCCCTGTCCCGCGCGCACATGCTGGCCCCGGATGGCCGTTGCAAGACATTCGACGCCAGCGCTGACGGCTTTGCACGCGGCGAGGGTTGCGGCGTGCTGGTGATGAAGCGCCTGCAAGACGCAGAAAAGGATGGAGACCGCGTGCTCGCCGTTATCCGCGGCAGCGCCGTCAATCAGGATGGTCCTTCCAGCGGGCTTACCGCGCCCAATGGTCCAGCACAGGAAGCGGTTATCAAGGCAGCCCTGGCGGATGCCGGCATCACCCCTGACGATTTGAGCTATCTGGAAGCCCATGGCACGGGCACCTCTCTGGGCGATCCGCAGGAGATGCGCGCGCTGGGAAACGTTTTCGGTTCCTCCCGGGCAGACAAGCTGGTGGTTGGTTCCGTCAAGACCAATATCGGGCATCTGGAAGCGGCAGCCGGTGTTATCGGCGTGATCAAACTGGTCCTGATGCTGAGGGAAAAACGCATTCCGCGTCACCTTCATTTCAGCGCACCCAGCCCGCATATACCGTGGGCGACCTTGCCTGTCCGTATCCCTGTCGAGACTGAAAGCTGGCAGCCCGTGAATGAACGGCGCCTCGCATCTGTCAGTTCTTTCGGTTTCAGCGGAACGAATGCCCACATTGTTCTTGAGGAAGCCGCTGAGCCTGACAACAAAGCTATTCAGGATGCAGCTGCGACGATAACGCTTTCGGGCGCCACACCAGACGCCGTGCACACACTTGCTGCGAAGTATGCGGCAACTCTGGAGGACACGGCAAACATATCCCTCTCAGATTTCTGTCGCACCGCCAATGCGGGACGCGCGCAGCTCGCATATAGAGCCACTGTCTCCGGCGCGACGGCGGCAAATCTGCAGGCGGAGCTAAATGCACTTGCACAGCCTGATGCTGCCATCAGCGGGCCCATACGTTCCAGGCCGAAAGTGGCCTTCCTCTTCACCGGACAAGGCGCGCAATTCGCGGGTATGGGCCGTGAACTTTATAATCGCATTCCCGTTTTCCGGGATGTTCTTGATACTGCCTCACATCAGCTTTCCGGGAAACTGGACGCACCATTGATCGACGTGATGCTTGGCAAGACGGAAGATGACAGCCTTCTTGACCAAACGCGCTATACGCAGCCTGCTCTTTTTACACTGGAATATGCGCTTTACCGCACATGGCAATCATGGGGTATCGAACCGGATCTGGTAATAGGGCATTCGATCGGAGAGTTTGCAGCCGCTTGCGCTGCTGGCATTCTCAGCTTTGAAGATGCGCTGGACCTTGTTGCAGAACGCGGACGTCTGATGAACACCCTGCCAGCAGGTGGGGGAATGATGTCTGTCAACGCCGCGCAGCAAACTGTCTCTGAATACCTGCGCGATGGGCTAAGCATTGCTGCGGTTAATGCTCCCGGCCAGATTGTACTGTCCGGGCCGCTAAGCGTGCTACAGCAGGTCAGCTCAGACCTTGAGCGCGACGGCATAAAGTTCCGCCATCTGCCGGTCTCCCATGCGTTTCATTCCTCTCTCATGGACCCGGTCCTGCAGTCTTTTGAAAGATATGCAAGCGGCATCAAATTCTCTTCGCCTAATCTGCGGCTTATCTCTAACCTGACCGGGAAGACCGCTGACAGCAAGACGATCTGTACACCGGCATACTGGCGAGACCATATGCGCGGAACTGTACACTTTGCTGAGGGCGCCCTTGCCCTTGCAGACCATGGAGCAGACATTTTTGTCGAGATTGGTCCGCAACCTGTTCTCACAGCTTTGGCCCGGGAAACATTCGATGAAACGGATGTCGCCCAGGATGCGAAGTTTTTGCCTTCCATGCGGCGCGGCCGCAACGAGTGGGACCAAATACAGGCATCTCTGGGAGCGCTCTGGGAGAGTGGCCTACGTGCGGACTGGCGCACGATTGAGAATGTGCGCGGGGGGCATGTTACGGACATTCCAACCTATCCTTTCGCCAGGGAGCGTCATTGGGTAGAGGCACGTAAAGTCTCCCCCACGAGCCACAAGGGGAACGCTTCCCTCATCGGTGAACGCCTGCCCGTGGCAATGGAAGCAGACATAAGCGAAGGCAGTGCATCGGCAATGTCTCCTGACTGGCTGAAGGACCACCAGGTTGGCGAGGGCATCATTATACCGGGCGCTGCTCTGCTCAGCATGATGTCCGCATCGGAAATGACGCGATCCGGTCTGGCCGATAGCACCACGCTTGAAGACATCATTATTGAAACGCCCCTTACTGTAGCAGGGGACGGGGCTTTCACACGTATTCAGACGATCAATCACGGCCCGCACGGAACCATCAGTGTCAACAGCCAACCTGCCGAAGGTCCATCGAATTGGACGCGGCATGCGGTAGCGAGAGCCGGCTCAGCGAGCCTGTCTCAGACAAGCCGCGACATCAACGCGCTTGTTGCAACACACACAGAGTTTGACAAAGACGCCTTCTATGAAGGCCTCAAATCGCGCGGAATATCTTTGGGGCCTGCTTTCCAGGTGCTGGAAAAGGCCTCGCCAACAGACTCCGGCGCGGCAGGATATGTGGTTCTACCGGACTTCGTCCGCCAGGACCCGGCCCTGCCGATCCATCCTCTTCTGCTCGACGGCTGTCTGCAGATTATTGCAGTGTCAGAGACCGTCCAATCCAATGGCAAGAACGCCTTTCTGCCCTTCGCGATGGACCGTCTGACCCTCCGCGCCACTGACAGCCCCCACATCTGGTGCGAAGCAACGCTGCGCACTGAAACACCGGACATGCTGACTGTCGACCTCGTCGCGACAAATGATGAGGGAGAAGTCGTATTAGAAATGGAGGGCGTTCGCCTCCGCAGGCTGAACCCTATGGCGACTTTGACAGCCGCCGGCCAGCCCCTGAGCGACGCACTCTACAAAACCGTGTGGAGAGCACAGCCAGACCTTCCAGACTCCGAAACCCTTCTGAAAACAGCACATACACAGGCCCCGGCTTTGGCGCAAAAGGCCGGGCTGGACGCATATGATGCATTTGTTGAATGCCTGGAAAGCACATGCGTCGACTATGTCCGCAGTGCATTCCTGGACCTTGGCTGGAGACCCGGCCTTGGCGAGACGGTAACAGAAGCTGAGCTGAAAGACCGGCTAGGGATCATTGATCATCATACACGCCTTCTCGGCCGCCTGCTGGCGATTCTGGAAGAGGCCGGTGACATCAGACGCGATGGGGGGACATGGACCGTCCTTACCCCCCTGTCTCATTCAGACCCTCACCAACTGGAAGCCTCTCTGCGCACTATCGCACCTATTTCAGCTATCCCGGAAGTTGAGATCGTGGTCCGCACACAGGCCGGTTTCGCCGATGCCCTTCAGGGCAAGTGCGACCCACTGGAGCTGTTGTTCCCGAGCGGCAACACCGAAGCCAATGAAGCCCTGTATCGGGATGTGCCAACATCGGTCTACTTCAACGGTCTGATTGCAAACCTGGTTTCCGAACTGGCAGAAGCCGATCCAGCGCTCCGTATACTGGAAGTGGGTGGCGGCACGGGCGGCACCACAGCGCGTCTGGTAGAGCGCCTTCCTGAAGGGGCGAGCTATACATTTACCGATGTCGGGCCGAGCTTTGTCGAAAGAGCAGAGGAGCGCTTCGGGCACCGGTCGGGCATGCGCTTTCAAACATTGGATCTGGAACGAGATCTTACCGAACAAGGCATTGAAGCTGGCTCAATTGACCTGATTGTCGGCGCAAACGTTGTTCACGCCACACGTAATCTGAAGAACACCCTACAGCGGATGAAGGATGTCATGTCTCCGTCCGCCCGTCTTCTACTGCTGGAAGTGACACGCCCTCAAATCTGGTTTGACCTTACAGTTGGGCTAACACCGGGCTGGTGGACCTTTGAAGATACCGACCTGCGAACAGGCAACCCACTTCTCGCGCGCGAAGACTGGCTGGACCTGTTCAGGCAAGTCGGGCTAAGCGATGCTGCCGCTTTCAATGGTGATCCGGACGCATCCGGATGTCGGCGCAATCAGGCGATCCTGACGGCGTCTGCAGGCCTCCAGACTGGACGGAGTTGGTGGCTAGTCTCATCTGATGCCGCCGCTGTTGAACCGCTTGCCGAAGAGCTTCGCCATAGCGGGGAAACCGTCTCAGTCATCGCCCCTGATGACATATCCGCGAAGCTTCAACAGGCCATGTCGTCTGACACGCGGCCGGATGAAATCGTGATCCCTCAGAACGAGATGGCCACCCTGCCCTCCGTCCTCACCACGATCCAGCGTATCGTCGCAGCGAACCCGGAAAGCCGCCTGACCGTACTCAGCCAGAATGGAGAATCCGTGACAGGCACAGAAGTACAGCTGAACCCGCAAGACGCGGCAGTCGGCGGACTCCTCAAAAGTGTGCCACTCGAATTCCCTGAACTTGTCTGCCGACGGATAGACATCGACACCACCTCGCCAGTGGCCTCGATTGCGGCCGCGCTGAAATCTAACCATTCGGAGACAGAGCTCGCAATACGCGACGGCAAACGCTATATGGCGCGTCTGACGAAATGGGAGGCCGCTGTCGCCCCTCAGTCTCAGACTGAAGCCTGGAAGCTGGTCAACACCGCTCCCGGCACACTGGGTCAGTTGGAACGTCAGCCTCTTGAGCGTCGCAAGCCTGGAAGCAATGAGGTTGAAGTCAAGGTCGAAGCAACAGGTCTCAATTTCCGAGATGTTCTGAATGTTCTCGGCGAGTATCCGGGTGCGCCTCCCCTCGGTGGGGAATGCGCTGGCCGCGTCATTGCGGTCGGCGAAGATGTTGAAGGCATTTTGATCGGCGATCCGGTCGTCGCGATGACAGCTGGTGCCTTTGCGTCACATGTCACATTGCCTGCAGCCCTTACGGCTCCTCTTCCTGATGGCTTCAGCATGATTGATGGCGCGGCTTTCGCCATTCCGTTCGTCACTGCGGATTACTGCCTCAGAGAGCTTGGCAAGATCACCAAGGGTGAACGCGTTCTCATACATGCGGCAGCAGGCGGCGTAGGTATGGCGGCCATGCAAATCGCGCTTGCGGCTGGTGCAGAAGTTTACGCCACTGCGGGCAGCCCGCAGAAAAGAGCGCTCGTCCGCCGTCTCGGCGCAAAGCTTGTCATGGATTCGCGCTCGCCAGCCTTTGCAGAACAAATTCTTGAGGCAACGGGCGGGCAAGGCGTGGACCTGGTCCTGAACTCCCTGACCGGGGACTTAATTGATGCCACTGCGAGGGCCCTCAAGCCGGGTGGACGTTTTATCGAACTTGGAGTGCGGGATGTTCGCGCGGAAGATTTCGTTGCGGCGTCTGGCAAGGCTTTCACCTACATGCCGATCAATTGGGGACATGTGGCAGATGAAGATCCAGGAAACATCGGGCAAATTCTGAAACGGATCGTCTCCGAGATAAACGCAGGTGTCTTGAAGCCATTGCCGCGCCATACTTTTGGACCGGACAAAGTCACAGACGCTTTCCGTCTGATGGCGCAGGCAGGACATCTCGGCAAAATTGTCATCGATTGGAACGGAGGCCATACTCCGGCAATTCATCAGAATGCGACATATCTGGTTACCGGCGGCCTGTCTGGTCTGGGACTCGATACTGTCCGCTGGCTTGCCAGCGAGGGCGCCGGTCGCATCATCGCAATAGGGCGCAAGGCAGCGTCGGATGAGGTGAAGGCCGAACTGGCAAAACTGCAAGCCAGTGGCACCCGGATAGAAACGCATTCTGTAGATGTCACAGACAAGCCCGCCCTGGAGCGACTGTTCTCAGGCATCCGCCAGAGCAGCCTCCCCCTACGTGGCATTATCCATTCCGCCGGCACGCTATCTGATGCAGGCCTTTTGCAGCAGACACAGGAAACGCTGCAGACGGTGATCGCACCAAAACTGGATGGCCTGCGCATTCTGGAGGAACTCAGCCGGGGTGAAGCGCTCGACATTTTCTGCGCCTATTCTTCACTGGCCGCCATTCTCGGGTCCCCCACACAGTCAAACCATGCCGCCGCAAACGCCGCCATGGGAGCGGTCATGCAGCACAGGGTACGCCTGGGTCTCCCCGGCCTGTCCATCGACTGGGGGCCGTGGAGCGAGATAGGTGCTGCCGCTGGCGGGGACACTTTGAGCCGCCTGTCAGAGCAAGGAATATCTGCTATCACTCCTGCAGAGGGCCGGGCCGCAAGCGCGTATCTGATCAACCACGCAAGCGGGCAAGTCGCTGTGGCGCCAATCGACTGGCATAAGCTCAGCGAATGGAGAGGCGCAACCCAACCCGCTTTCGCGGAGTTACTGCACCAGCAAGTCGCACAGGCTGAAAGCCGTCAGTGTACACAAAGGTCGCAGAACAAAGGCGGCGCTTCATCCGAGATGGATGGAGAATTGACGCAGCGCATTACCGGCGCACCTGATGATCAGAAGCGCAAAATTCTCGACACCTTCCTGGAAGACATGCTGCGCACAACATTCGCGCTGCCCGCAAACAGAAAGATTGATCCGGACATGCCCTTCGGTGAGATGGGATTGGATTCCCTTCTGGCAATTGAGCTTCGCAATCGGCTGGGCCGAGCCCTCGGCCGCAAACTGCCAGCAACCCTGCTGTTCGAAAGCCCGACCCTTCTCACACTGGGCAATGCCCTGATTGAAGACTTTGTCGAGAAAGCCTCCGAGACCCCTGCCCCTGCATCCCCCAAACTCGCCGCCGACAGTGCCCTGGAAGGCCTGGAGGATTTGAGCGAGGAAGAATTGGACCGAATGCTGGGACTGAATGATAAGAGCGATGCATGACCGATTTTCTTGAACGCATCCAAAAGCTGTCGCCAAAGCAATTGGCCGTTCTGGCCCTGCGCCTGAATAATGAGCTGGAGCAGGCAAAAGCAGCGCGCTCTGCCCCCATCGCCATTGTCGGCATGGGCTGCAGATTCCCCGGCGGCATAGACAGCCCGGACGCTTATTGGCGCTTCCTGCTGGAAGGACATGAAGCCATCCGGGAAGTTCCGGCAGACCGCTGGAACGCCGATGACTGGTTTGATACAGATCCGAATGCTGACGGAAAGATGTCTGTCAAACTGGGCGGCTTCCTCGATGACATCAGTGGTTTTGATGCGGCCAGTTTCGGCATCACACCCCGCGAAGCAAGCACGATGGACCCACAGCAACGCCTGTTGCTGGAAGTCGCATGGGAAACGCTTGAGCATGCCGGCATTGCCCCAAACAGCCTGTCTGGCACCGATACGGGCGTTTTCGTTGGTCTGTGCAACAGTGACCATTATCACAGGGTGCTGGAACGCGGCGCAGAACAGATTGATGTGTATCTGGCCTCCGGAAATGCCTCCAGCGTGGCAGCAGGTAGAATCTCCTACACGCTGGGCCTGAATGGGCCTGCCATGACCGTGGATACGGCCTGCTCATCCTCCCTCGTCGCACTTCATCAGGCAGTGCAGGCCCTCAGAACCGGGGAATGTTCGCTGGCGCTTGCCGGGGGCGTCAATGTGATCTGCGAGCCGGAAACCATGGTCGCCCTGTCCAAGGCCGGAATGCTGGCGCCAGATGGACGATGCAAAGCATTTGATGCGTCTGCAGATGGATTTTCCAGAGGCGAAGGCTGCGGCCTGATTGCCCTCAAAAAACTGTCAGACGCCGAACGGGACAATGACCGCATCTACACTGTCATTCGCGGCAGCGCCATGAACCAGGATGGCAGAAGTGCCGGACTCACTGTGCCCAGCCGCACAGCTCAGGAAGCCCTAATCCGCAAGGCAGTGCAAGATGCCGGCGTCCTGCCGCAGGATATCAGCTATATTGAAGCCCACGGCACTGGTACCAAACTCGGCGACCCGATCGAGATCCGCGCCATTTCTGCTGCCCTGACTCAAGGACGCGACAAGCCGCTGATTGTCGGGTCGGCGAAAACCAATTTTGGCCACCTTGAGAGCGCAGCCGGCATTGCCGGTGTGATGAAGACGGCTCTGTCCCTTCACCATGGCAAGATTCCCCCTCACCTGCACTTTACACAAGGCAATCCGGAAATTGACTGGGACCGCGCTGGTGTCACTATAGCAACAAAGGTGCAAGACTGGCCTGCGGACGCATCAAGACGCCTTGCGGGCGTCAGCTCATTTGGCTTCAGCGGCACCAATGCCCATTTGGTACTTGAGGCGGCCGCCCAATCCAGCGAGGTGGCTCCTACAGACTCATCCTCCGTATGCTTACCTATTTCTGCTCGTAGCGAGGCCGCTCTCAAGGCGCAAGCCGCCGGGCTTGCCCACGCTCTTGGCGGATCAGATGTATCCCTCAGTGCCATTGCCAGCACGCTCGCGACAGGCCGCGCACACTTACCGGACAGGCTGGCCGTAAGGGCATCCACGCCAGCGGAAGCAAAGGCCGCCCTGGCCGCCTTCTGTTCGGGACAGCAGGATGACCGCCTTCAGCGCGGGCATGTCGAACCGGGACAGTCTTCCGGCGTGGTCTTCCTCTGCACCGGACAAGGCGCGCAATATCCAGGCATGGCCCGGCAGCTCTATGATCGCTTTGATGTCTTCCGTGACGTGATTGACCGCTGCAGCTCAGCCCTTGGCGTACAGGAGAATGGCCGCACCCTGATTGAGGTCATGAATGAAGGCGAAGGGTCTGACGCTCTTCTCCACCAGACCGAATGGACCCAGCCCGCACTCTACGCTGTCGAATGTGGCCTGGCAGCTCTTTGGCGTTCCTGGGGCGTGGAGCCTGCTGCCGTCATCGGGCATTCAGCCGGCGAATTCGCAGCCGCGACGATTGCGGGCGTCTTCGATCTGGAAGATGGCCTGAGGCTTGTAGCGGCGCGCGGAAAACTTCTGGCCAGCCTTCCGGCTGGCGGGGCGATGGCCGCCCTCTTCATGAGCGAAGCCGAAGCGGCGGAGCTCATTGCCCCCTTCCGAGAGGAAGTTTCGATTGCCGCCATCAATGCCAAAGATAGCATCGTTATTTCTGGCAGCTCCCATGGCATCGATTCCATACTGGAAAAGCTCTCAAAGGCTGGCATACAGGGCCATAAACTGCACATCTCCTTTGCAGCGCATTCTCCTCAGGTGGACAGTGCACTGAACAAAATGGAGAAGATTGCCAGCGGCATTCAGGCACGTCCTGCAACCATTCCCGTAGCATGGAACCTGACCGGCGGTGCTCTGTTACCAGGAGGTGCGCCAGATGCAAAATACTGGCGCCAGCATTTACGCGAACCCGTCCGTTTCTCGGAGGGCATGGCCAAACTCCAAAAAGATGGCTACCGGGTCTTCCTGGAGATTGGCCCCCACCCCGTCCTGGCTGCACTTGCCGCAAGAGATATCAGCGATGAAAAGGAGGCTCCCGTCTTTCTCGGCAGCCTGAGACGCGGCCATGATGATATGTCCGAAATCTCTTCCGCCCTCGGCACCCTTTTTGTGGAAGGCGTCTCCATTGACTGGGCACAATTGAACTCAGGCAAGCGCCCGCGGCCCGTTCCTCTTCCGACATATCCGTTCCAGCGCACACGCTATTGGATTGCCCCATCGGAAAAGCGCAGGTCTCACGCCTCTGGATTTAAGGCATCCACCAACCTGGTCGGCCACCTTGTCGACACGCAGGCTCTAACGTTCAGCCTGGAATTGTCCACACAAACCCATCCCTGGCTGACGGAGCATATGGTCCATGGCAGCGCGCTGGTGGCCGGTCCTGTCTATCTCTCCATGGCGGCGGGCGCAGCCGAACAGGTCACAGGCGAAACTGGCTGGTGTGCGGAAAACTTTCGTATTCACGCGCCGCTGCGTGCGCAGGCGAATTCCGTAACCGTGGAAACCCGCCTCAACAAACTGCCAGGTGGGGCCATTTCATTCACCATTCACAGCCGCGCGCAAGGTGATGATCAATGGATGCTGCATGCATCAGGACGTCTGGTATCAGACGCACCAGACTTGCCTGCATCACGGGAAGATATGGCGTCTCGTACCATCAAACTTGCTCAGGAAAACCTGGCTGCAGACCATCTGAACAAGCTAGGCTCCCTCGGCATCAAACTTTCCGGCGGCTTCCGTACGCTGGATAAGTTACACAAACGCGACGGCGAACTGATTGCCCATCTCACTCTGCCTGACACGGCCGCGCAAATGGATGCTCCGCTAGCCCATCCGGGGCTTCTGGATGGCGTCTTGCAGGCTGCAGGCGCTACATTGGCTGAGACGACTGACAGTGCTGACACACCCCTGTTCTTCCTGACCGGCATTGGACACCTGACCCTGAAAGACGAGCTTCCAAACCGCATCTGGTGTCATGCCATTCAGACTTCCGCTTCTACAGCAGACGTAAAATGCGTGGATGTGAACATTTACGACGAGGCTGGCTACGCATGCGGCAGACTGGAAAACATACAGCTGACTCGCACGAACAGTCAGCAGGCTGAGCGCGCTCCAGCCTACGAGATCGCCTGGCATGAAACGCCGGCAAGATCGGTTGCGGCCCGTGATCTGACATCCCCGGCCGCTGTCGCAGAAGACCTTGCGCACGCCTTTGCCGACATCTCCCGGCAGCAGGGCCTGGAAGCTTACTCATCCGTATTGCCAATACTGGATAACATCTCCGTCGGCTATATATCTGAAGCCTTGGGTAAACTTGGCTTTGATCAAACCTTGGGCCGATCCTTCAACATCGCAGAAGAAGCTAAACGACTTTCGATCACGGATGGCCAGAAACAGCTTTTTGGCAGACTGCTGAAGGTCTTGACTGAACAGAGCATTCTCAGCGCAGAGGCCGATCAGTTCACGGTCAGGGCCGCTTTGCCAAGGGCTGATATTGCGAGCTTGTCTGAAACTATCCGCAAATCAAACACAGCTCATGCAGAACTCTCCATTCTGCAGCGCTGCGGGACATCTCTCGCGGAGGTGTTGACCGGAGACGCGGATGCTCTCGACCTGTTGTTCCCCGGCGGATCACTTGCTGAGGCACGGGAGCTATATGTAGAGGCACCGTTCGCAAGAACCTATAATGGAACAATCGCATCCTTCTTGAAACAAGTGACACGAGACCTTCCCGAAGGACGGCCTGTGCGGGTTCTGGAAATTGGCGGCGGAACCGGCGGCAGCACCGGCGCTGTGCTTGAGGCGCTCTCATCTTGCCCCGTTGAATACATGTTTACGGATGTCTCGCCCCATTTCCTTGAGGCCGCATCTGAACACTTTGGGCATAATAAAGGCTTTCGAACAGGCCTTCTCGATATCGAGAAAAGTCCTGCCTCCCAAGGCTATGAAGGCAAGGAATATGACCTTGTGATCGCCGCCAATGTGCTACATGCGACGCAAGATTTGTCACAAACAATTGGCCATGCCAGCCAGTTACTTGCCCCAGGTGGTATCATGACGCTGCTGGAAGGTGTGGTCCCTGAATTGTGGGTAGACCTGACCTTTGGAATGACACCGGGCTGGTGGCGGTTTACGGATCAAAATCTGCGTGCAAATTACCCTCTGATTTCCAGGAACGCTTGGCAAACATTGCTACAAGACGCCGAGTTAGCAGACATTGCGAGTGTCGGCGGAGAACAGACGCTGAACCGCGCCGCCTCCCAGCAAATGCTGATCGCAGCGCGCAAACCTCTGGCCAAACACCGGATTGCCATTCTGGGAGAGAAAACGAACTTCACGGACACGCTGTCCCACGTGCTTGAAACATGCGGGGCTGAACTCCTGATGGTCTCAGATGTGAATGAGGTGCCAGACGGGGTGCGGGACATTCTGTATCTGGATGCTCTTGCGCTGCCCGATTCAGACCCCATGCCAGCGGATTTGGAAGCCAGAGCATTCCTCACCCCTCTCAGCCATCTGCAAAACCTGATGGAAGCCCAAAAGGATTGCCACCTCTGGATCGTAACACGCCGGGCATTTGCTTGCGGAGATGCGCCAGCCAAGTCATGCGGGCAATGGCAGGCACCTCTGCTGGGCCTTGGCCGCGTCGCGGCCCTGGAATGCCCATCCGTTTGGGGCGGCATCATCGATCTCAATACGGACGATGACATGCAAACCCAGGCCCAATGCGTGGCGGACTCTCTTCTCAACGCTGACACAGAAGACCAGACGGCATGGCGACAAGGCAAACGCTACGCCCCAAGGCTTGTGGAGTCTTTCGTGCCTTCTCGGTCCATCCAGTTTGACAAGAATGGCACATATCTGGTCACAGGCGGCTTTGGTGGGCTAGGCGCCCTGATTGGCCGCTGGCTTGCAGAAAATGGCGCTGGACGCGTCGCTCTGCTGGGCCGGCATCCGGACCCTGATGGCCCTGCCATGACGGCCATCCGAGAAGCGGGCGCAGAAGCCGTTGCCCTGAAGGCTGATATTTCAGACCCTGAGGCCTTGAATGCCGCTCTGGATACACTGCTTCAGACCGGTCCCGCCCTGCGTGGCGCGTTCCACGCAGCCGCTCATCTGGAAGCCGCTCCGCTGAAAGACCTGAACGAGGAGCGGGTGCAGTCCATGTTCCGTCCGAAAATCATGGGCACATTGGCGCTGGAGCAGGCGCTGAATAAGCGCAGTGCGGATTTCCTCGTCCTGTTCTCTTCAACAACCGCCGTTCTGGGAGCTCCGGGCTTTGCCCATTATGCTGCCGCAAATGCTTTCCTGGATGCTACGGCAGAGCGTAAGCCGGAAGAATTGCAGGTCTTTTCGATTGGCTGGGGCACTTGGGATACGATGCGTCTCGCCTCTGATGATACACAAAAGACCTATACGACTCAGGGCCTGATACCGATGCAGGCCGAAGCCGCGCTCGCCTCATTGGGAGACTTGTTACGTGACACCAGAACCGGCCATACACTTATTGCCGAGATCGACTGGCAGCGTCTGACAGACCTTCACGAAACCCGCCGCCCGCGGCCCATGTTAAGCGGCCTGAAGAAGGTGTCAGGACGCATCCAGCCCGCTGGGGTGAAACAAACCATCAGCCCCGCTGATACTCCGGAAACGGATCTCCATCAGCAAATCGCCAATGCGCCAGAAGCAGCCCGGCTGGACATACTCGCGCGCTTTGTTTCAGAGCAGGCTGCGCAAGTGATGGGAGAGTCCTCCGGCGACAATATTCCTCCTGACCGGGGCCTGTTTGAAATGGGGATGGACAGTCTCATGTCCGTAGAGCTACGTCGCAAACTGGAAGTCGGAACGGGCCTGAAACTGCCCTCAACGCTGACATTCAACTATCCCAATGTGAACGCACTGGCAGGTTTTCTGGAAACACGCTTCGCTCCGCAGGAGGCCGCCGCCCCCAAGGCCCCTGCCGCATCTGCCGATACGAATACCGGCCAAGCAGATGAAGATGACGATATGAGCGAAGAAGACATCATGGCCCGTCTTCGCGCGAAACTGGATACGCTTGAATGACTATGGCATCGCGCAGCATAGCCCTGATGGTCGGCTTTGTTCTGGTCTGGACCGTTACGGAAGCCATCATAGGCTCGCTTCTCAACGCCTATTCGCCTCTTCAAATAGTCTGGATGCACTATCTGGTGCAGTTGGTGATCTGGGGGCTTGTTGTGGGTGTTCGGGCCCCCAAAAGGCTGGTCCGCACTGGAAAACTCCCCTTCCAGTTTCTGCGGGCTGTCATGCTGTTGATGATGCCCCTTTCCTGGGCCTTGGCCAGGCAGCAGGGGTTCGGAGACACAGCCTATGCCGCATTCTGGGCCACTCCCTTTTTGGTCATCCTTTTTACGGCGATCCTGTCAAAAGACCGGACACCAGCTTTCCTCTGGCTGGCGGCCATTGCAGGCGGTCTGGCGGCAGGCCTGATCTTCACTCAGCCAGCCATTCCTCATGCACGTGCCTTGGCCGGAATCATTGGAATGCCTGTATCGTTCAGCCTGTTCATTGTGCTGACGCGCGCCCTGAAAACCGAACCAACATCGGCAAATCTTTTCTATTTGCCGCTCGGGATCGTCGCTTGCCTGATGCCGTTCATTCCGAAGGTCTGGATGGCACCGGACTTGCAACACATTCTCTTCTTTATGCTTACCGGAGGAATGAGTTTGGTCGCTTTGTGGATGCTTGATAAAGCCGCAAAAACCGCGCCTCTGGCGCCGGTTGCGCCGCTGTTGCTTGCCCCAATTCCACTCACATTCCTTCTGAACTGGCTCAGCACACATCAGCGGCCTGGCATTCAGCTTCTTATTCTTCTGGCAATTGTTTGCCTGGCCAGTATTGCCCCCATACTCCTCGGCCTCAAAGCCCTTCGTAAGAGACTCCCTTCATGACGACCTCCCGTGACATGCTGAAAGACGCACTCAGCGCCATTGAGCGGCTTCAATCCAAACTGGATGCTGCCAAGCATGCCAAGACCGAACCGATCGCGATCATCGGGTGCGGTATGCGTTACCCTGGCGGGGTAAAGTCTCTGGATGACCTGCACAACCTGCTCGCTGGCAAGGTGAACGCGGTTGACACGATCCCGGCCGACCGCTGGGATGCTGATGCATATTACTCGCCTGACCAGAATGCGGCGGGCAAGATCGTCACCAAAAAGGGGGGATTTGTTGACGGCATTGACCTGTTCGATCCGCAATTCTTCGGCATCTCTCCACGCGAGGCAAAATCCCTCGACCCTCAGCAACGTCTCCTCCTGCAAACGGCTCATGAAGCCATGGAGACGGCAGGCATAGCGCCAGACAAGCTAGAGGGCAGCGCGACGGGCGTTTTCGTCGGCATGTCCACGACCGAATATGCTCGCCTCATGTGGGCGAAGGGTGCCGAACAGTCCGATGTCTATTCTGCGACAGGCGGCGCGCTGAATGCCGCTCCCGGCCGCATCTCCTTTACCTATGGTTTTCTTGGGCCCTCTGTAGCCGTTGACACGGCCTGCTCTTCGTCTCTGAACGCAATCCACCTTGCCTGCGCCAGCCTTCGCGAGGGGGAGAGCAATCTGGCCCTGGCCGGTGGCGCCGCCGTGATTGCCCTGCCGGATGCCATGGCCATGTTCTCACGCTGGGGCATGCTTTCGCCAGACGGTGCCTGCAAGACGTTCGATGCCTCCGCGAATGGCTTTGCCAGGGCAGAAGGCTGCGCCATGATTGCGCTGAAGCGCCTGTCTGACGCAAAGGCTGACGGAAACCCCATTCTCGGTCTGATTGTCGGCTCTGCGACCAATTCCGATGGTCGCTCAAGCGGCATGACCGTCCCCAGCGGCCCAGCCCAGGAACGCATGCTCCGTAACGCCCTGAAGAGCGCAAGCCTGACCCCGCTGGATATCGACTATATCGAGACCCACGGCACCGGCACCCCCATTGGTGACCCGATTGAAGCAGGCGCTCTGGGTGCCGTTCTGTGCGAAGGGCGCGAGCGCTCAAACCCGCTGCGCATCGGTTCCATCAAGACCAATATCGGCCATACGGAAGCGGCTTCCGGCATTGCAGGACTGCTGAAGGTTCTGGCCTGCATGAGATCAGAAACGCTTCTGCCCCAGCTGCATTTCGAAACACCCAATCCCGGCATTGACTGGGATGACCTCGCTTTGGAGGTTGTAACGTCCCCTACGCCATGGCCGCACCGCGAAACGCCACGCCGGGCGGGTGTCAGCTCCTTTGGTTTCAGCGGCACGAATGTGCACATTTTGCTCGCTGATGCGCCCGAGGCCGAGACGGCAGAGACAGAACAAGATCATGCCCTGCGCACAGTCCCGCTATCAGCCGAGACGCCGAACGCCCTGCGGGATCTTGCCGAGCGATACGCGAACTATCTGAGCCGTGACAATGCTGCGGACTTTCCCTCTTTCACGCGCACACTTGCCGTTGGCCGCGCGCACCGTATGCACCGCGCCGCACTTGTTGCTTCGAGCACAGATGACCTGCGGCAAAGCCTTGAGGCCCTGGCCCAGGGCGCTCCCTTGCCCGGCTCCGCGACGGGACATGCCAGCACGAGCCAATCCCCCCGCATTGCATTCCTGTGTACCGGTCAGGGCTCTCAATATCCCGGCATGACACGAGAACTGTACGACACCGAGCCAGTCTTCCGCGCGTCCATCGACACCTCGGCACAAATCCTGTCCGGCATACTGGATCGCCCGCTTCTCGATGTGCTGTATACTGAGAGCGAAGAAGACAGCCGTATCTCTGAAACCCTCTACACCCAGCCTTGCCTGTTTGCCGTGGAATACGCCATGGCAGAGCTATGGAAATCATGGGGCGTTACGCCAAACATGGTCGCCGGGCATAGCATCGGCGAATATGTCGCCGCCTGCCTGGCCGGGGTCATGTCGCATGAAGATGCCCTGCGTCTGGTTGCCGAACGCGGGCGCCTGATGCAGCAATTGCCCGCTGGCGGTGCCATGGCGGCAGTCTTTGCAAGCGAAGACCAGATTGCGAACCTACTGAAAGGCCGCGAGAAAGACATTGCCATCGCCGGGGTCAACGGCCCTGAAGAGACCGTCATTTCCGGTAGTGAGGAAGCCGTTGAGGCCGTCCTCGCAGAGCTGGAAAGCAAGGAGGTCGGGTTCCGCCGCCTGTCGGTCAGCCATGCCTTCCACTCGCCGCTGTTGGACCCGATGCTGGACGCCTTTGAGCAGGCAGCAAATAAAGTCTCTTACCAATCTGCGCGATTGCCGCTCATTTCGAACCTGACCGGTCAGGCTTTCCCGACCAGCAAGAAGCCTGACGCCAGATATTGGCGGGACCATGCTCGCGGAGCCGTACGCTTCGCAGACTGTATTGGCGCACTGGAAGACGCGGGCGCAGATATCCTCATCGAACTTGGCCCTCAGCCAGCCCTGCTTGGGCTCGCGGCTCGCGCACGGCCTGCAGCCAAATGGAAAACCATTCCATCTCTCCGCCGCGGCCAAAAGGATGTGCCAACCATTCGCGGGGCCTTGGCACAGGCCTATACAGCTGGCGCGAAAATCAACTGGCAGAATGTCTATAAAGAGACCGGCGGGCGACTTGTGGCCGTACCGACCTATCCTTTCCAGCAGCAACGCTACTGGATCGACGAACAGCCAGCACGCCGTCAACGCGCCAGCGAAGCCTCTCATCCTCTGCTGGGCGACACGCAGAAAGTGCCCCCTCCGGTACATGCGCATATTGCAACGCTGAGCGCTGACTTCCCGGCCTTTCTGGCAGATCACAAGATTCTTGATCGTGTCATCTTCCCCGCGACCGGCTATATCGAGATGGCCTTGTCAGCCGGCAAGGCGGCGATGGGCAACCAGCCCGTCACGCTTTCCGGGCTGATGATCGATGCCCCGCTGGAATTACAGGCTGGCACGGATCATACGCTGCATACGGAACTCATGCCCTCACATGAGGGAGGCTTTGACTTCATCGTCCGCGGTGTGCCTGAAGACGAGAGAGCTGACTGGCAAAATCTGGCGCATGCTCGCGTGTCCGGCACCACAACATCCGACAGCGTAAATATTCCGACCGTGGCTGAGGCACGCGCCGTATGCGTTGAGGCCGTCGATGTTGCGGCGCTTTACGAGAGGCTGGAAAATCTGGGCCTGCAATACGGACCTCTGTTCCGTGGGCTCACCACCCTGAACAAGGGAGACGGCATCGCCGTCGGCATGGCAACCCTGCCGAACACAGAACAGGACATTACCAGCTACAGTTTCCATCCGGCCCTTCTGGACAGCGTCTTCCATGCTGTCACCGCAATCGTGCCAAGCGATGGCGAGGACCGCCTCTACCTGCCGACCGGGATCGACAAGATCCAGTGGCTGAGGCCTGCCCCGCGCAATGTCGTCATGGTTGCCCGCCTGCGCCAGGAAAGCTCTGATGATGTTGAGCTTGTCGCTGACCTGCTTATGGAAACAGAACAGGGCGACCCCATCGCCCGGCTGGAAGGGCTTCATGCCCGCGTTGTTTCAGTTGAATCACTGGCGCGCGCCCTGGGCACAGGAAAGATGTCTCTCAATGAACTGACCTTGTCCTGGCAGCCTGTTGCCTCTGTTGAGGCCGCAAGCCCGGAGAGCATCCTTGTCGTCGGGAATGGCGACGCCCAGTCTGAGACTATCGCAAAGACACTGAACGCACGCCTGATCGCGCCTTCGCAATTGTCAGCAGCGCTCAAGCAAGCCCCTACGTCCTGGGTCATTTCCTGCGCAGGTATGGAGGCGACAAATGGCGATGAGGAGGACACCTTTGGCGCAGCAAAATATGATGCTGTCCTGTCCACACTTCAGACCCTTCAGCATGACGGCGCCGGGACAAATGTGTGCGTCCTGACCCGCGGGGCCAAGGTCGTCCTCCCTGAGGAACTGCCGGACCTTTCAGCAGGCACACTTGCCGGCCTATGCCGTACAGCAGATACGGAAATTCAGACCTCGCACATCCTGCAGCTGGATCTCGATCCCCATACGGATCTAAATCCGAAAATAATTCTGCAAGCCCTGGCGTTGTCCGACAGTCAACCGGAACTGGCCCTGCGCAATGGCACATTCTTCTCTCCCCGCCTCAGCCCTGTGGAAGCCCCGGCCGCGCTGGCGGAAGACACACGTAGCGTACTGCGCGTGACAGAGCGTGGGGACCTCAACCGGCTGCGCCTTGAGGAAGAACCGCGCACTGCGCCAGGTGATCACGATGTAGAGATTGCCATCCGCGCGAGCGGCCTCAACTTCCGGGACGTGCTGAACGCGCTTGGCATGTATCCAGGCGATCCTGGCCGACTGGGCAGTGAATGCTCCGGTGTGGTCAGCAGGGTTGGCAAGCATGTTTCCAGCTTGAAACCCGGAGACCCTGTCGTAGCCCTCGCAGGCGACAGCTTTGCCAGCCATGTCACCGTCAGGGAGCGCTTTGTGCTTCCCAAACCGGCCTCAATTACTTTTGCGGACGCCGTCACGCTGCCGAACACCTACCTGACGGCTGCGCTGTGCTTTGCTACGGCAGGCGGGCTGAAACCAGGCCAGCGCGTACTGGTCCATGCCGCTGCCGGGGGCGTCGGATTTGCGGCCATGCAGCTTGCCCTGCGGGCGGGCGCCGAAGTGATTGCCACGGCGGGCAATGAGAGAAAGCGCGCCTTCGTGCTTGAACACGGCGCCTCTCACGCATTCGATTCCCGGTCTGACAGTTTCGGCGAACAGATCGAACAGGTCACGAAAGGCGAAGGCGTCGACATGGTCATCAACGCGCTGTCCGGAGACATGATCGTCGCTGGCATGCGTGTGACCAAGCCAGGCGGCTATTTCCTGGAGATCGGCAAAAACAATATCTGGACACCGGAAGAAGCAGCCGAGCGTGCTCCACATGTGAATTACCGTATTGTTGATCTGGGCGAGCAGATCATTGCAGATCCCGATCAGGTCAGATCCTCCTTCGACAGTCTTCTGAAGGATGTTGAAGCCGGATCCCTCGCCCCGCTTCCTGTACAGGCCTTTCCTCTGTCCAGGGCCGCTGATGCGTTCCGCTTCATGGCGAATGCCCGGCATACGGGCAAGGTTGCCATCCTGCCTGATTTTCAGACAGGCAATAGCATGGAAGTGCGTCAGGACGGGGCCTATCTGGTCACCGGGGGACTTTCAGGTCTTGGGCTGGCTGTTGCAGAACGTCTCGCAAAGCGTGGGGCTGGCGAGATCATTTTGGCAGGCCGCTCAGGCGACAGCGCCGAAGCGCAGCAGACGGCCACCCGGATGGCTGAGGCCCATGGCTGCACAGTCCGCGCCATTGCCTGCGATATCGCAGATTCTGCCTCTGTCGATCATCTCTTCACCACTGCATTGAAAGACAGCCTGCCCCTGCGCGGTATCATGCATGCCGCCGGCATTCTGGACGACTCTCCACTCAGCGAACAATCTTTGGACAGCCTTCTTAGGGTTGCTGGACCGAAGATCGATGGCGCGCAAAATCTGACACGCGCCGCATCCCGTGCGCCGCTTGATTGGTTCGTCCTCTTCTCCTCCAGCTCCGCCATGTTTGGCGGGCCGGGTCAGGCGAACTATGCGGGCGCAAACGCCTGGCTGGACAGCCTGGCCGCACACGGGCGTAGCGAGGGCAGACCGATCACCAGCATTGGCTGGGGCGCCTGGGCAGATGTCGGCATGGCCGCACGCCTGCCGGAATCCGTTCGGCAACGCTGGGAGCGCATTGGTCTGGGCCAGATCGGCGTTGAAGCAGGCCTGGATGCGATGGAAAAGCTGGTGAGCCAGAACCTTCCCTATGCGAGCGTGGTTGAGGCGAACCTCAATCTTCTCGCTTCACAAAGCGGCACCCGCGTGCGCGCCCTTCTGGGCCGCAATGCTGTCCCGGCTGAGACAGCGGGCGCTGACGCTTCTACCGAAGCAGAAATTGATATCCTGTCTGCCCCTGCGGATCAGAGACCCGAACTTCTGGAAGGCTTCCTGAGAATCCATGTCGGGCGTGCCCTTGGCTATGCACCATCCTCGCTGGATCCCGACATGCCGATCTCTGATCTGGGATTCGATTCCCTGATGGCTGTGCAAGTCCGCAATGCTATCACGGCTAGCCTCAAGATAGATATCGGTCTGCGTGACCTGCTGAGCGGGATCACCATTAATGAGGCAGTCACAAAACTGATCTCAGCCCTGAATGCGGCAAACAATGAGGCTGCCGGAGCGGAAACAGAAGAAGAATGGGAGGAAGGCGTTATCTGACGCTTCCTCTCAAACCGGCAAAACGCATTTTAGGGAAAACTCTTCACGGGCACATAGACTGACGCAATCCGACAAACCGGGCAGATTTTCCTGAAAGATATCAAAGCCTGTGAGGATAGTTTTCCCACCCCCATAAGGGCTGGCGTATACTCATCCCTGTCGCGGCTTGTGACATGGCTCGCGGCGGGTCCGAAGCTTTGGGGGACCCTCCCGATTACCCCCCCTCGGCTTCACGCGGATGGACGGCGCCCATGTGCACAGGGGCGCATCAGATCCACTCCAACCCATGAATTTGTCCCTGTCACACATGGAGCGCCGCTCCATCCGCAAGGACCCAAAAATGCAAAAAACCGGACGGGCAACGCCCGGTCCGGCTTTTGGTACTGATACTAGCCTTCTGCTAGTCTTTGGTTTCGACACCAGGATCATTCTTGGAATAGGCATCTTCCAGTTCCTGTGTATCAGGCGCGGGCTTAAGAGCCCCCGGTGTGGCGCTTTCTGCGCCCTTGTCCGCATTCAGGGTCTCTGGCGCATTGGGGTGGCGACCATCCCTAGGCATCAGGACGGGATTATTACCTTCGTCCAGATGCTCCGCGCGTTCTGCAGCGGTCTCATCAGGCTGCGGGCGGTCTTTCTGACCGTCGTCCCGAAGGAAACCATGCTTGCCATCGCGCAGTTCCTCGCCGCGACGAAAGCCTGCCTGGTCTGTATCCTTGCGTCCCGGTGTTTCGCCATCGCCTCGCTGCTCGCTGAGGTCTTCGCGGCGCTGAGGGTCCAGATCTGTCTCATACTTGCTCATGATGGTCTCCTTTCAGAAAACCAACGGGCGAAGCCGCATGGATGTTCCGCATGTGACTGGCTGGAACAGATTAATTCGCGGCCATCACCACACACGCCCGCACATCACATGATGGCGACAAAGCCGAACCGGGACCGGTTTCAGCTCTGATTATCTCTCGGGAGGGAGGATGGTGTGCCCTACAGGGTTCGAACCTGTGACCTACTGATTAAAAGTCAGACACGACCCCAATAAAAACAAAGCATTATCATGGTTAATGCCCCATTTTTTAGGCATTTTTCCTGCATTG
>Ga0070727_10000692_pt1 | contig 40233 bp, 29 predicted proteins | sample tdAd472_FD_66722 | JGI IMG/M metagenome (GOLD analysis project Ga0070727, IMG submission 66722) | Marine sediment microbial communities from the Atlantic coast under amendment with organic carbon and nitrate - tdAd47.2 | ecosystem: Environmental > Aquatic > Marine > Coastal > Sediment | place... | reverse complement strand
GACCGATCACGATGATGCCATCCGCGCGCCCCGTATTCAGCAAACGTCTTTCGGCCACCTGGCGGGCGTCGCGCGGCACCGTGACGACAAGATCATAGTCCCGATCCGCAGCAGCCTGTGAAACGGCCCCCACCATCTCAAGATAGAAAGGATCAGACATTGTCTGCTCGGCTTCCTGATCCAGCGGGATAACCATGCCGATGGCGCGCGCGGACTTGCGACGCAGACTGCTGGCAGGCGCATTCACGGCATAGCCGATTTCTTCTGCAATGCGCTGGATGCGACGACGCGTGCTTTCCTTGACAACAGGGCTGTTGTTCAATGCCCTCGATACCGTCGAGATATCGACGCGGGCAATCTTTGCCAGCTCAAGCATTGTTACTTTCTTGTTCATTCCTGCCGTCCGTTAGTGTTTATAATCCGGATGTGCCAAGCAGCCCCCGCCCTAGTCTGTATGAGCTATCACCCTCGTCTTTTGCTAATCTAAGGCAATGTTGAAGGGAATGCGAGCGCCTTCCCCTGCTATGGATTACCGGCGCGCACAGGTGAGACAAAAACATGCTGATCTGCCCTTATTGCTACGCTTGCAGGCTTTCGGATCCTGCTGTGCATGAGAAGAGGATAATGTCGCATCACCGCGCCTGAACATAGTATACAATCGTTTGCATTTTGTGACCAAGACGTGTAAATGTTGAGTGATAACTGCACCATGCCCCATATGCCTGTAGAGGCATCTCAAATGCCGGGAGTTGGTCATCAGGCAAGATAGCCTTCTTTACGAGGCAAGATTGAGGAAACCTGAAGGATGAAGATCAGCCGCCGGAAGTTTGGACTCGCGGGCCTCAGCGCAGCAGGCGCGGTGGCACTCGGAGCATGCGCAAGCAGGGCAACGGCAATGCCCGGCACCTACAACGGCGCGACCACAACAGACCCCCTTGCCCATGTTGCACCCGAGTATCGCGAAGCGGCCCGGTTCTTTGCCGAAGGCGGTCCTCCTGCTATCGACTCCATGGAGACCCTCAAGGCCGCGCGTGGCAGTGGAGCCGCATTTGCTGCGCCGCGCCTGCCGGATGTTCCAGTCAGTAAGGAAGTTGTTCCAGGTAGCAATGACCAACCGGATGTCACCGTCTATGTGATCAATGCAAAACCAGGTGAAAAGCGCCCTGCCATTCTCCACACACATGGCGGCGGATTCATTCTGGGCGCGGCTGAGTGGGAAGTGGGCAAGCTGCAAAGCATCGCGAAAGAGCTGAATTGCGTCATTGTTACGGTCGAGTATCGCCTCGCCCCGGAAACACGTTTCACGGGCTCTGTCGAAGATAATTATGCCGGACTTCTCTGGCTCTACAACAATGCCACGTCACTTGGGGTCGATCAGGATCGTATCGCCCTGATGGGGGAAAGCGCCGGCGGCGGTCATGCAGCCCTACTTGCCATCGCAGCGAGGGACCGGCGCCAGGTGCCATTGGTTCTGCAGGCGCTGATTTATCCAATGCTGGATGACCGGACCGGCAGCACGCGTCAGATGCCACCCTTCATTGGCGCAGTCGGATGGAATGCCGCCTCCAACAGATTTGGCTGGGAATGCTTTCTTGACCACACACCCGGCGGTCCTGATGTTCCCGCCGCAGGTGTCCCGGCACGGCAGAAGGACCTCTCAGGTCTGGCCCCCACCTTCATTGGCGTGGGCGGTATAGACCTGTTTGTCAGCGAGTCCCTTGAGTATGCCAGACGTCTGACAGAAGCCGGTGTCATGACGCAATTTCACCTGGTGCCCGGCGCATTCCATGGCTTCGACTTTGTCCAAGATGCCATGCCGACCAAACTTTTCACCAAGGCCAAGATGAACGCCCTGCGCGGAGCGTTCGGACAGCCTTTGGAGCTCTGATAAAGTCAGGGTCACACTTTCAGAGGCCCCTACCGCTCATATACCGACACCATCCCATGGAGGAATGAACATGAAAGCCGAATTTTCCATCCCAACGCCACTGGGCCGCCTGATTATCGCGGGGGCTCTGTCGCTCTACGCCACACTTGGGGCAGCCCAGGCACAAGATGCTCCACCGAAAAACCCTGTGACGGTTGAAGCAGACGGCACAGTGAACGTGCCTGCGATGTCTGTACCCATAACAGAATATCTGAGTCCCGAAGGCAAAGCATACCTCACCGAACACCTGTTGACGATGCAAAACCCTGCGCTTCTGAAGGAAGTCGAAGAGATTGGTGCACCAGGCTTTCTGAAAGACTATATGGACCGGCAGGCCGAACTCTTCCCTTTCAATAAGGAAGATACGGAAATCGGCGGTGTCCATGTCTACGACTATACCCCGGTCGATGGTGTTTCAGAAGAGAACAAGGACCGCGTCCTGATTAATTTGCATGGCGGCGGCTTTATCACTTGCTGGCCGGCTTGTGGGGAGCTGGAATCTGTTCCGCTGACCTCACTGGGCAAGTTCCGTGTTGTCTCTGTCGACTATCGCCAGGCCCCTGAATACAAATTCCCTGCCGCCAGCGAGGACGTTGCGAAAGTCTATACCGAGCTTCTCAAAACCTATCCGGCAGAGAATATCGGCATTTATGGCTGCTCCGCAGGCGGAATGCTGACAGGCATGTCTGTCGCATGGTTCCAGGCGCACGGACTGCCAAAGCCCGGCGCGATTGGCATATATTGTGCCGGATCAGCAGCGCCCGTGAACGGTTTTGGCGGTGACGCAAACTTCACAGCGACCGCCATTGGCGAGGGCCGCTTTATCGCGCCTCCAGCAAGCGAGCCGTCCGATAAGCCGAAGCGCTCCCAAATGCCTTACCTTTCTGAAGCAGACCCCTATGATCCGCTGGTCGCCCCGGCCGAGTCCGATGAGGTGATGGCGCAATTTCCACCGACCCAGATCATCACCGGGACGCGCGGCTTTGAGCTCAGCTCTGCTGTCTACACCCACAGCCGTCTCGTCAAGGCCGGTGTGGATGCCGATCTGCATGTCTGGGAAGGCATGTTCCACGGCTTCTTCTACAATCCGGATGTTCCGGAATCCCGTGATGCCTATGATGTGATGATCAACTTCTTCGACAAACATCTCGGAAACTAAACGCGCATCAAAAGCGCTGACGATTCCAAGCCATGGGCGCAGTGATCCATCGCTGCGCCCATTTCAAAACCCCGCCATAAATTCAGATAATCGGAGCGACACATGGGTACGGATCAGCTTGTAGCTGCCGTTGAACTGGGCGGAACAAAGTCCATCGCCTTGCTTGCCAGAGGGCATGACATTCTGGAGCAGGTAAATGTTCCAACGGCGACACCGGACGAGACGCTCGGTCAACTGCAGAACCAGTTGAAAACCTGGCACGCCGCAGAGCCATTCTCCGCCATTGGCATCGCCTCATTCGGCCCGGTGCAATTGCAGCAGGACCAACCGGATTTTGGCTGCATGCTGGACACGCCCAAACCGAATTGGAGCCAGGCACGCGTGGCGCCTGTCCTGACCGAGCCTTTTTCCTGCCCTTGGAAATTCGACACGGACGTCAATGGCGCCGTACTAGCGGAGTATAAATGGGGCGCCGGCATGGGCTGCAACAGTGTATGCTATGTCACAATCGGCACAGGCCTGGGCGCAGGTTTCCTGATTGGCGGTACGCCGATCCATGGCGCGATGCATCCGGAAGTCGGCCATATCAAAACACGCCGGGCCGAGGGAGACTCATTTGGAGGGGCTTGCCCCTTCCATGGAGACTGTATTGAGGGTCTGGTTGCCGGTCCCGCACTCGCGGCGCGTTTCAACGCAGACATGCGCACCGTACCGGACGATCATCCTGTCTGGCAGAATGTTGCGCATGATATTGCAGAGCTGACAGCGATAGTCCTTCTCACCACGTCTGCGCAGCGCATTCTTTATGGAGGCGGCGTTGCTACATTGCGCCCATTCCTGCTGCCGATGGTACGTGAGCGCGTCGTTAAGAATCTCGGCAGCTATCTGCCATTCCTTGATGCTCAGTCAGCAGAAGAGATCATCTGCGCTCCCGCTCTGGGAAATGAGGCTGGCCCGCGCGGCGCACTGGCCTTGGCCCTTGCCGCTCTGGAGAGCTGACAGGAGTAGCCTGACCTAATGGGGCCCAGCTCCAGGAGACAGTATAGTCTCGGATAAAAAAGAAGCCGGACAAGACTTTTCAGCCTGTCCGGCTTTTCAGTTAGTGAGCGGATTGTAAGACGCTCAAACGCGATTGACTATTCAACAGCTTCAAGCAGATCGAGGAGACCATCAACAATAGCCGTCTCGGCGCAACCTGGCTTCAAGCGGGAAGAGATGACTTCGAATGTGTACTGACCATACGCGGCATCATTCGGAATATATCCCGTCCGAGCCATACCATTGGTCAAGGTCGTCATCATTGTGTGCTTGTAAGGCGACTCATTCTTGAAGCGCTGCGCAATCATCGTGAAAATCTCAGCATTGACGCCGCCAATCACCGTGTCGCCAATCTTCAGCATGCTCAGCTGGATACCTAGCGGGTCAGCATCTTCATACACACCCGCATATCCTGCACGTCCCTTGTCAAGGCGATTGCGGCCCGGACACATCACAATCTCCTGCGTCCCCTCGATAGACGCGCTTGAGACAGGACGTTCCAATCCACGGCGCATGACATGCAGAACTTCCTCACCCAACATCTGGCCCATCGACAGAGCCATTTGCTTTTGCTGCTCCATTAGCAGGGCAACCTTTGGGTTGTCGCGATCCATCCCCTGACCGCCCGGTGGCATGGCATTGCTGATATCCTCGCCACGCTTCGCATAGTCTTCAATGCGGATCTCACGAAGGTCATAGGTCTGCTGGAAATAGATCGGGTTCTGATCACCTGCTGCGCCATTGGAATAGACCGCAATCGCACCACCGCCCAGCGACTGCTCGATATAACGGGAGGCAGCCCCTGGCAGATCACCGCTGATCAGGTCCAAATTGCCGGTCAGAACGGCATGGACGCCATAATTGTAATAAACACCGATTGGTTTCCCTTCTGGTGTCTCAAACGCCACCACAGCAACCGTCTTGTCGGAGGGGCCTTCATAATTGGGGCCTTCCCACCACCGATTTGTTTCCGGGTCGATGATATTGCGGTTCACATTGATGTAGGAAACGCCTGTACCGTAGGCCATTTCGGCAGGCTGCAGTGTAGCGGCCGCATCCTTGATGGCTTCATAGATTTCGTCTTCATACCCCTCATCCCATCCGAACGGCACACTATGAGTATGCGTTGCGGTCAGCATGACGTTCTCAGAGGGAATGCCGAGCTCAGCCTCAGCCTTTTCTGTGACACGCTGCCAGATCGGATCAGGAACAACACCGGCATCGACCGTTACGAGCGCAGCGCGTGTCTCGCCATTATCGATAACGATGGCGCGGGCAAAGATATGGTCCAGAACGCCCAGGAAATTCTTGGGAAGCGCGTCGCCCATGGGGGTTATGTCTACTTTGGCTGCACCAGCCTTCAGTGCCAGATCATCCGCATAAACAGCCCCTGCGGCCATCACCGCACCGGCCGCCAGCGCAGCCATTTTTCGAACCCGTCCCTTTGAGCGTGAAGTTACTGACATGTATGTCCTCCCTGTCTTCTTGATGGAATCAGTTGCAAGAATTTTTACAAACGATTGCACAATGCTTAAGCTTGCCTCCTCCCCGATGCAAGTTTGCAGGCAATTTTTGATAAGGTTTTTGGGAGTCCGCGCTCCCAAATCCACTCTCCGGAAAATGGAGGCCCATAAATATAACTTTAGGTTGGGACCCGCCATTCCGCCAATACTACGTTGTTTTTATTTATATTATTATAAATTCAGATCTCTTTTCAGTTCGCATTAGGTACTGCTTGAGAGACCATCTCCAAAAACCGATGCATTTGCGCAACGGATCACAGCGAAACTAAACGCGCACTCTTGGAATCTAAACTTTCGGAGAGTATACAAACGTTTGGAATATGCAAAAGATGACCCATAGGGAGGGATAAAATGTTGCGACTTCAGAATGCTTCCATGTTGTCACTGGCAATCGCCATGACGATGATGGCCAGCCCGAGCTACGCTCAGGAAGACACCCAAGAAACTGCGGATAAAGACTACCAGCTCGACACTGTTGTCGTGACGGCGACGAAAACCGGCGCTACGGAACTTCAGACAGTTCCCCTGGCCATCCAGGCTTTCAGTGGCGAAGAACTGAAAGAGAGAAACATCAACACGGTCGACGACCTTGTTTCTACCATTCCAGGCGCCTTCGAAGGCCAGCGCCAATCCGTCGCTTCGCGTTCCTACAACCTGCGCGGTGCTGGCGGCAGTAACGCAAATGGCGACTCTCCTATCGGCTACTATCTGGATGATGTCCCCTTCATCGTAACCAATTTCGGCATCGCGCCGCCGGTTCGCTTCCTGGATATGGAGCGCGTTGAGGTTCTGCGCGGCCCGCAAGGTACGCTGTACGGCCAAGGCTCTTCAGGTGGTGTGTTTATCTTCCACACAAAGGACCCGAACCTGCAGGAAGTCGAATATGCTGCTGAAGTCGAACTGTCTCAGACAGCAGATGCCAGCGACATGAACTATGGCATTTCCGGTGCGGTTTCCGTTCCGATCATCAAAGACAAGCTGGCCCTGCGCGTCAGCGGCGGCCACTCCCGCAATCCTGGCTGGGCTGATGCCTATTACGGCCCGTATGATGGCACGCCAGACGAAGAAGATGTTAACGAAGCCAAGAATGATGACATCCGCATCGTCGCGCTCTACCGCCCAACCGACAACATCACGCTGCGCGGTCAATATTGGCACTTCCAGCCGCGTCAGGATTTCACGGGATTCACGGCATCTGTTGAACCACCCTACTTTGAGAACACCGCAGGCCAGCAGGGCTTCAGTAATGGTGACTTCAAACTCTGGAGCTTCACAGCCGAAGTCGAGTTCGACAACTTCATGGTCACCAGTGCGACCAGCAATCTGGAAGGCGAGTTCGGTATCAACATTCCGCTGTCGCCGGCCGGATCCTTCTCCAGCCAGTTCTATCCGGAAATGTTCGCTCAGGAAGTTCGCGTGAACTCCACGACCCCTGGCCCGTTGCACTGGATTGTCGGCGCATCCTACCAGGATGGCCAAGGCCCGCAGGCCAACGACCTGACCCTTCCAGCGATTGTCATCAATGCTGACAACAATACCCTCACGGAAAACTGGGCCCTGTTTGGCGAAGTCAGCTATGACCTGTTCGACGGCAAGCTGGTTCCGCTCGTTGGTCTGCGTACCTACCATGATGAACGTACATTCGAGGATGGCACGGTTTCCCTGCCAACAGAAAAGGATGTCAATACATGGCGCCTGAACCTGTCCTATATTCCGAACGACAATCTCACCATGTTCGCAACGGCCTCCACAGGCTTCCGGGCGGGTATTGTGCAGTCTCAGGTCCAGGTCGAATCCCTGCGTCTCGCAGGCGTTCCGGCCGAAGTTGCCCTGGAACCGGAAGAATCCACCAACTATGAGGTTGGCCTGAAATGGCGTAACTCCAGCCGTACTCTGACGGTTGGCCTGAACCTGTACCAGACTGAATACACCAACCTTCAGACAAGCACACCTGGCTTCATCGATGATGTCGACGGCTTCTCCAATTTTGGTGACGCGACAACCAAAGGTCTCGACTTCGAAGTTCGCTGGGACACGCCGCTTGAAGGCTTGACGCTCAGCACGGTCGGCAACATCAATGATAGCGAATATGACAGTGTGAACCAAGCTGTTCAGCAGGCACTGCCGCTATTCACACCAGGCTCTCGTATGGTGAACTCTATCGAGAATACTTATCGTTTTGACGCAAACTATACGCGCGATCTGGCGAATGATCTCGAAGGCTTCGGCAACATTGGCTTCATCCAAACTGGTGACCGTCTGCAGGCAAACGGCCTGACGGCTGACTCCTACAACATGATCAACGCGACCCTCGGTGTGCGTACTGGCCCATACGAGATTGCGTTCATTGGCACCAATCTCGGCGACGAGCGGGGACCGAGCTTCCTTGGGACGGACGGGCCACTATCCGGCTCCGGCCCGATCCCGCGTACATTGGGTATCCGCGTTCGCGTGCTTTCGCAGTAATCCTCCCAATTACTGTCACTATGGCCCCACTTCTCCGGAAGCGGGGCCATTTCTTTTTGTGGGAATGCCTTCAAAGAGAGTGCTTCCGACAATCTGCGCTCCGCCCAAGGATCATGGATCCACCACGGCGCTTTAACTTGCCTGGCCTTCTTCTGTAAATTTTGACTTCCTCATTTGTCACCCTCGCTCTGCAGCCCATCATGCTAAACGAGAATTTTCCCAAATCGAATGGTCCGATTTTATGGAAGCAGGTAACGTACGGCCCGCCCCGCCGCTTCGCCATTGCGCCACTAAAGCCGATGCTTTGGGGTATTGGAAACGATGTTCGTCATGTCCGGAATCCAAAAGCCTTGAATTCAGCACTTCACATTCGGATCATCTGAAACATGCCAACCGTTTCTCCAGGCCTCTCAATATGCGCCCCCCATAAACCTTCCGCAGGAAGATCAATAGAGGCATCGTTGTAAATCATCGGCACTATGCAGTCAGACTTCAAGATAAATGGGCCGTCGAGATCGATCAGATCACATAATTGCGCGATCACAAAAGCTGGCGCCATAGAAAGGGACGTTCCGCCCATATTGCCAACCATCAACTTTTTCCCAGCCGCCAAAGCCTGTTTTGCAAGAAGCAGGGCTTCCGTCAGCCCTCCTGTTTTATCCAGCTTTATATTGATCATGTCATAACCTTCGATGACGGAGGGAGGATCTTTAAGATGCAGACAGCTTTCATCCGCGCAAATCGGTATCGGCGACTCAAGACCAGCTAACTGAGAATCTTCGCCCCGCTTCAGAGGCTGTTCTATCATGGAGATACCCAGTGCACGGAAAGGCTCAAGAACGTCTTTCAATAAATCAAATGTGAATCCTTGATTTGCATCAACGACAAGCTGCGCATCCGGTCGCGCCGCCCGTATTGCTTCCATTCGTTCGACCGGATCGTCTCCATCCAGCTTGACCTTGAGAATGGGATAGACTTCAGCCTTGGCGGCGGCTCGTGCCATCAACTCAGGTGTGTCCAGAAGACCAATCGTACAAACAGTTGAGGTTCGTCTCGCGCGGTGAGACGACGGGTCAGGCTGTGCGTTCGATCGGTGTGACGGAACAGACTTACTATCGGTGGCGCAAGGAGTATGGCGGGCTGCAGGTTGGCTAGGCCAAACGGATGAAGGAGATCGATATCTAGTGCGAGACGGTTCGACATTGGGAGGGGGGGGCGACTTCGCTTTGACGCAAGAAGACGCCGTCGGATTTTCGCACCTGCCCTGGAAAATGAGCTTGTTCGCATAACAAACGACATTCTCAACATAGAGACTAATAGTTGATACGGACAGAGCGTGCTTGCCGGACGTTGGCGCCAATCCGTATTCTGCTTGCCTTCGCATCCTTTAGGATCAGGCGACGCGGGTCCATTTGGTCTTGTCGGCCAGAAAGGCTTTCGCTTCGTTTGAGCTCAGTGGTTGCGAATAGAGAAAACCTTGCATCTCCGTACAGCCAATGATGCGCAGCAGGTCATGCTGTATTTTGGTCTCGACGCCTTCGGCCGTTACGGGAATATCAAGCACGCGTGCAAGATGGGTGACCGCCTGAACGATGGCTTCCGACTCGGTGTTCGAGACGATGTCGTGGACAAAGGATTTGTCGATCTTCACTTTGTCGACGGCCAGTTTTTGGAGGTGGGTCAGAGACGAATATCCTGTGCCGAAATCATCCAGGACGATCTTGACGCCAGCGGCTTGGAGCTTCTTCAGCCGATCGCGCATCTGCTCGCTCGCATCTAGGATCGCGCTCTCCGTGACCTCAAGTTCCAGCCGGTCGGGTGAAAATTCCGCTTCGCCGAGAATTTCGAGGATTCTGTCGACCGGACCGTCCTCCCGTAGCTGGACAGGCGAACAGTTCACTGCGAGCAGGAGATCCGGCCACTTCGCGATCATTGCGCAGGCGCTCTCCAATACCCATTCGCCGAGTGGGACGATCAGACCAGTCTCCTCGGCGACTGAAATAAACTCTTCTGGCGGTAGCAAGCCCAGATCCGGGTGCCGCCACCGGACCAGCGCTTCCATCCCCGAAAGCTTTTCGCTCGAAGAGGTGAAGAGCGGCTGATAGTGCACTTCCAGTTGCGTGTCGGTCGCCAGCGCCTCGCGTAAATCACTTTCGAGCCGGCGCAGGTGACGGATATTGCTGTCGAGCGCGTCGGTGAAACGCCGGTAACAATTGCGGCCCTCGCGCTTCGACTGGTAAAGCGCGACATCCGCCCGGCGCTGGATCTCGACATTGTCGACCTCGTCCACCGCTTCGGCGACGCCGATGGAGGCGCCGATATAGACGCGGGAACCGTCAATATCGAACGGCTCGGCGGCGACCTCAAGAATACGCTCGCAAACCCTGTCCACATCCTCAGGATCACCGCGATCGATGAGCAGTAGGGCGAATTCGTCGCCCCCGAGCCGTGAAACCGTATCGGTGGCCCGCACCACCGCTGCGATCCGGGACGCGAAGGATTGAATCAGCGCATCCCCCGACTGATGTCCGTAAGTGTCGTTCACCTCTTTGAACCTGTCGAGATCGACATACAGCAAAGTGCACCGCTCGCCGGTGCGGGTCCGGCGCAGCAACGCCTGGTCAATGCGTTCACTGAGGAGGGCGCGGTTTGGCAGCCCGGTCAGCGTGTCATGAAAGGCGAGATGGTAGTTGTGCGCCTCGGCTTCCCGATACGCCGTCACATCCGTGATGATCGCCACCAGGTAGTCCGCGCCGCCAAGGCGCAACCGCCGTTTGCGGGTGATCACCGTGCGCGTGCGGCCAGCCGCGTCTGTGATCTGCTCTTCGATTTCAGACACAGCGCCTGTCAGGAATACTTCATCATCGACAGCGCGGAAGACTTCGACTTCTTCGGCGGGAAACAGATCATAATCAGAAAATTTCAGCGACACTTCCCGTGAATGGCCGGTGAATTCGCAGGCCGCATCATTGATCAGCACGATGCGATGCTCGCGATCTTTGACCAAGAGCGGCAGCGGCACAACATTGATAATGGCCTGGAGGTCGGCGATTTTGGCAAAGGAGGAGGTGGTGAGTTTCATGAACAACGCAATCTGACGCTGCGCGCCTCGAAGAGTGTTGGCCCCACCTCTGCAAAGAATATAACTTACAGGAAGTTACCTTATTGTTACCGTCGGGTACTGAATATCGCAGCGGATACAAGGTTGCTCTCAATACCGGGGTCTTCATTGGGACCTATCCGGATTATAGAAAGGGTTCGTCATCCGCGTGACGTGCTCCCCATCTCTGGACCACCTGGTTGGAGGATTTTTCGGGTTTTAGCCGCAACGAGAGACGCCCAGAACAGATCGTCGGCCTGAGCCTGCGCATCCCGGCGGATTCTAGCGATATCAAGGCTGTCAGTTTTGAGTGAAAACCGGATGACGCCCCGGTCATCAAACTCCGCATAACGAATCGGAATCCGGGGCTTGTAGTGCCTGTCATTGTCTCGAAATCGCAGGAACTGATTGGGCTTCAAATCAACCTCTGCGTGACGCAAGATCGCATGTTATGCGTCCCGCATAACATGCTGATTTATTTAATAATTTTTAAAAAGCAATTGGAACGGGCGATGAGCTCACACCTCCCTTGTTAGTTGTTTATTTTCAATAGGTTAGATATTTATCAGTTTGAGCATATAGCACAAAAACACCCCAATTTATGTCCCAATCCTACGTCGCTCCTATCATGCCCCCTAATTGTATTGGGCATACCAGTCGCGCATTCAGCCAGCACCGCGCAATTTCTCCCGTCACCATTCCTGATCAACCGGCCAATCGGCAATGACCTTGTTGCCCGGGCGGCTGCCTTCCTGCTGCTCGCTGACTCCCGCTCGTCCTTTGCAATCGGGGGCGAGATCCCACCACAGGACCAGCTGCGAAGCTGGGGACAGGCCATCGGCCAGGCAGGACACAATCACCTAGGCCACGAAGAACTTTGCCGCCTGCAGAGGATTGTTATACTAGACGCCCACTTCATGCGGATGTCCTGGCGTGCGCGTGAGAATAAGTTTGCTGCTCTGACGCCTGAGGAAGCTGTCTGGGCCGAGACAGTCTATACAGAAGCCCTCCCTCCAGTCGCCCCTTGGGTTCGCTAGCGCGCGAACGCATAGGCAGCCTCGACCCATCTGCCACGGGACGTTGGGAATCGACCAGCAGGTGAGCATAACGCTCCGTGGTAGAGGCTCGCTGGTGCTCAAGAGTAGCGCCAATCATCTTCAGCGACTCGCCAGCATTGATTGCGAAAGACGCGTAGGCATGACGGAAATCATGTATTCTGAAGTCCTTGATCTTCGCGCGTGCAGCGATCTTCTCCCAAGTATGGCTCATGCGCTTGATGTGATCAGAGCCGCTTCTTGAAGACGGGAAAACATACTCCGCCTGCTCGTCAGCTTCCCAAGCTGACGACGAGGGTTCGATTCCCTTGACCCGCTCCAGATTATTTCCATTTAATACAGATAATTATACCTTGAACGGCTGGTAGTCCTCCCCCTTTTTTTTCAAGTTAGTACCGGTTTCAGATGAACTTGACCCCATTCCTGGACCATCTGACCCGAGAAAATCCCGCTGATTTGCTCAGGGAGGGCTGCCTGGCTCTGAGCTCATTATCAATTTCGCCGGCACTTCATAGCCAATCGCACTGTGCGGCCGATGGTTATTGTACTCGACCCGCCATGACTCGCATTTTCAACGTGCGTCGGCAAGGTTCATGAACCAATGCGCATTCAGGCATCCGGCCCTGAACTTGCCATTGAGGCTTTCAATGAACGCATTGTCGGTCGGCTTTCCGGGCCGTGAGAAGTCCAGCTCCACATTCTTCGCATAAGCCCATAGGTCCAGATCTTTCGAGACAAACTCCGGTCCCTGGTCGACCCTGATGGACTTCGGGTAGCCAAGCCTGGAGCAGACCCTTTCGAGGGTCTCGACTACATCCGCCCCGGTATAGCTGCCCCTGACTTCGATCGCAGGAACAAACCGGGTGTATGCATTGATGATGTTCAGAATACGGATATTGCGGCCGACATAGGGCTGATCGTGCCCAAAATCCATGGCCCAGACATCGTTGTGTCGGACTGGATCTGTCCGCCCTTCTCGAAGCTTCGCCTTCACCTTCCGCTTTGGCGTTTTGTTCCGCAACTGCAAGCCTTCCTCGCGATACAGCCGATAAACCCGTTTAGCATTCACTTCCCAGCCTTCCCGCAGGAGCAGCACGTGAATACGCCTGTAACCATAGCGTACGCGCGTCTCCGCAATCTCTCTGATCCGCTGCCTCAGATCTGCCTGCGACGAACTGCGGGACACATAGTGATAGGTTGATCGACCCGCCCGCAGAACCTCGCAGGCACGCCGTATGCTGACCTTCCAGATCACCCTGAGATCGTCCACCAGCTCTCGACGTCGCGCAGGCTTCAGAGCTTTCGGCGAATGACGTCCTGGAGCATTTCCGTGTCCAGCGACAAATCGGCGACGATCCGTTTCAGCCGGGAGGATTCTTCCTCCAGCTGTTTCAGGCGCTTCATCTCCGAAGGCATCAGGCCACCATACAGCTTCTTCCATCGGTAGAAGGTTTACTGTGAGATCCCAGCCTTCCGGCAAACCTCCTCAGCCTTCGTGCCTTCCTCCGCCTGGCACAGAATGAACGCGATCTGCGCATCCGTAAATTTTGACTTCTTCATCTGTCATCCTCATTCCGCAGCCCACATGCTAAACGAGAATTTTCCCAAATCGAATGGTCCAGTTTCTCGGAAGCAAGTCAGTCTTCGACATCCGTCTCCCCGCGATACTTGAAGTAGCGAAGGTAGAGCGAGCGCATATTGCCGATGTGACGATTGACCGTGTTTGGCGTGAACGGCTTTGCGCCATCCTTTTGCGGCAGCATCCGCGACTGCCACCAGTCCCGATAGCGCGTTGCGACCTCACGCGTAATGTCGAGCAGCGGTATGTCACCTTCCCGCTCAATGAAGTAGTCAATCGAAACCTGTTTGCGCTTCTCCCAAGATTTCCGTTGGGCATCTGACTTGTTGTACTGATCATCGAACGCGATTTTCGAGACATAGAGCTCGAAGGCTTCCGAAACGGTTGTACGATCCTTTTCCTCCGGGGCGCCGCCAAGAAGCGCCTCAGTCTTCTCTTCAGTAGGCTCAACGCTGCGGTCGACATTGCGCAGCCTGTCTACGATCGCCTCAAGATCAAGGCGGGCCGCCACCTCCTCGACAGGGCGATAGACAAACCCTTCTGCCATTGCCCGGGCAACCGCAGAGCGATGGCGTTCAGTCGTGGCACGGCTGCGCGCACGTTCTGAATCCTCGGCCTGAAGCGCAAGACTACTCCAGAGCGCATCGTCGGCTTCAGCCAGGCTTTTGCGGCGCATCATGGCAACTTCGAGAGAGCGGGTTCGCAGTGCGATCTGTATCAAGCCGCGCTTGTCCACATCTTTGAAGCGCCTCGGCGACACGTCGCACATAGTGCCACCAGCCGCCACGATCCTTTAGAAATTTTTAACCAAGTGAGAAATGCTTCATCGCCATTTGTAGTGCACGACCGGCGAAAAGGCGTGAAGACCCGAGGCTTTCCCAGTACTTTCAATCACTTCAAGGGATCTGGGAGTTGCCATCTAGAGAGAAATGGCGCGAGTGACGTGCCACATTCCATATTTTTTATCCATATTTTTCAATCACTTACGGGAAGTGTAATCGATTCTTGGTCCTCAGCTCGGTCTGATTTTGGTCCACAGTTTTGTAGACCGCTTGAGTTCGACGCCGCTCACCGGCACCGATAGCCATAGTTAACGCGGATTGTACTCCCTGCCAAATCAAGCTTGATCTATAGAACTAGATTTCACCGCTAACTACAATGCACAGAGCGCCGAAACTCAACACATCATACTAAAGTCAACACCTAGCGCTCGACCGATATCCGCATCATGCCCAGCAATCCTCCAAGAACGATATCGCCGCCCGGCAGGAGGTGAATGACAGAGTAAGCGCCATTGTAAATGTGGCTATCACCAAGGCGAAGCCGTGTAACGGCTTCACCCGTCTCCCAATCAAGACCTGTGACCTCCCATTTTCCGTCTACGAAACCATTGACATAGACCTGTTGGGCGCCGCCAGAAATCATGGGGACGGTTGATGGGCTCGATACAGTGGGATTTGCCCAGGCACGCACCCAGCGGTCAGCTTCAACGTCCCATTCAAACTTTTCAGCACCCGTCGGTCCTTTGCGTAGTCTACCAGACATGACAACATTCTCCAGCATTGTTGGCAATGGCGATGGCAATGTGTTGTTTACCACCAAGGCACCGTAGCCATATACCGCAACGGATTGCTCAGACTGGGCGCGCTCAAGGTCAGACTTTCCGAAACTAACCTGAATCTGGTCGGCAATTCGACGCGATTTGGTCCCTGGCTTCTGGACGAAATCCTCTGGAATATCGTCGCGCCAGAAGGCGACGACATTCATAATCAACTCTCCGTCCGTGATGACAACAAGTTTGTCTTCCTCGTCTCCGAAGCCCATAAGTGAGGGCGTAGAGCCTGATCCGTTGCCGAGACTCACGCCGCCAAGTTTGCCGGTGAAGGAATCGTATTCTGATGACCACGCGCCATACCCTCTAGAGTGAAGTGTTTCCCCGTCCCAAACCAGTTTATGGAGCCTCCTATTTGAGAGAACATAAATGCCACCACCCTCATCAATGGCGATCGAGTTCGTAACCTGCTCATCGTCAGCCAACTCATGAATGATCGGTGCCTGTTCAAAATTTCGGTCTACGATGACGACAACGCCGCCCATCGTCACCAGCGCCAGCATGCCATCATAAGTCAGATTCAATCCGAACACAGCATCAGGGTCTTCCAGTGTTGGATTGAAATATTCGCGCGGCAGCTGAAAGCGGCGCTTTTCCACCAGTGGTGACAGCGGATTGCCGGGTTCGGCATCACCATAAACGACGACATCGTTGTTGACGACAGTGTAGAAGTCACCATTGCGGTCGACGACATTATAGATTGCTGCTCTGGCGACGACCCGCTCAACATAACGTGGATAGTTCCGATTGAGATAGCCAAGCAGTTCAGCTTCTGAGGCCGTACTATCCATTTCGACGGCGATACGTTCAGCATCCTCGACAGACATGAAGGGTTGACCTTCCACAGGCAGAGCATTGATCAGTTGAAACTTGCCATCGCTAATCAGGATTTTGGAGATACGATTATTGTTGGCGGAGATGGCCACCTGCTCACCTGAAGGATAAGTTGGTAATTGCATAAGCGTGAGGTTCACCAACCCTGCCGGGACCCTTTGAATACCCTCATCATCAATCTCGTGAATACCGACCGGCCCAGCAAACGGAAGGGAATCCTGTTGAGCCGGATTAAAATGCGTGGTGGCAAGCTCGCTGTCCACCAGATTTGGGTTCATTGGAGGAAACTCCGGACCCGACGCATCAAAGACTGGGATAGTGGAGCATGCACCAAGCACGGCTACGATTGCGACTGCAGCAGCAGCGATATGAGGTTTCATTTGTTGTCTCCCAGAGTGACAGATTTGTACTGGTTTAGCGAATTGTCAGAATACTATTCAGCTTGAGACGTCGACTGTTGCTCGTCTTGAAACGCCATCCAGGCTCGAGAGAGGATGAAATCCTCAATATCATCGACTTCCTGTTGGCTTAGGCGGCCGGCGAAGTTGGGCATGCCAATCGCTTCGCCGGCCCCTTGAAGGAGGAAAGCATCAAAAGTGTCTATCCCGAGAGTCGCTGACTGCCTCAGATCGGGGAGCGTTCCGGACGAAATGGCCGCGCCGCCATGGCAGACACCGCAGAATCGACCGTAGAGGTCTGTGCCCCGTACAACCGCTTCAGCCGAATGCGGCTGTCGCGCTGGCTCAGGCGTTGCCTTCTGCGGAAGCGCGGCGACGTTTAGCTCGCCCTCTCCGCCAAGTTTGAAGGCAAGTACATGGCCTTCAACCGGGCCTCCTGTCTGCCCGACATAGAAGCCGGCGAGCAAATTGGCACCACTGCCCCAACCAGCTGATACAGCAACATACTGCTCGCCATTGACCTCATACGCCACAGGTCCACCGACCATTGCGACACCAACCGGATACGACCACAGTTCTTCGCCTGTTTTGGCGTTGTAAGCATTGAAAACGCCGCTCGTCGTGCCTTGGAATACCAGATCTCCAGACGTTGTCAGCGTACCTCCATTCCACATTCGCTCATGCTGAACACGCCAGACTTCTTTCTGAGCTACCGGATCCCAGGCAGCAAGATGTGCTTGGACAAGTTGGCGCAGAAGTGTGCGACGTGCTTCTTCTGTTTCCGGTAATGCGTCTGTCAGGCTGACACCGATATTGAATGCGTCTCGGTCAAAGCGGGCAATCTCGCCCTCGATCTGATCGGAATAGAGGAAAGGAACATCTTGTGCGGGAATATATACCAGCCCTGTTTCCGGATTGAATGACATGGGGTGCCAGTTGTGGGCACCAAATGGGCTGGGTTTGACGAGCGCAGGTCCACCAGACAGATAGCGCGCCTCGGGGTTTTCAACAGGACGCCCGGTCTCCATATCGATATGTGTGGCCCAGTTAATGGGAACAAATGGCTCTGCGGAAATAAGTTCGCCGCTTATTCGGTCGATGACATAAAAGAAGCCGTTTTTCGGCGCTTGCATCAGCACCTGACGAAGCTCTCCCTCGATCTCAAGATCAGCTAGAATGATATTCTGCGTAGCTGTGTAGTCCCAAGTTTCGCCCGGCGTCGTCTGATAGTGCCAGACATATTCTCCTGTGTCTGGACGTAACGCGACGATTGATGACAGGAACAGATTGTCGCCGCCGTCCGGGCTTCGTACTTTCTGATTCCAGGGCGAGCCGTTTCCAACGCCGATATAGAGGAGGTCCAGTTCAGGATCGAATGCCATGCTGTCCCAGACAGTCCCGCCACCGCCCAGCTTCCACCATTCGCCTGTCCAGGTCTCAGCAGCCATCTCGATGGCTTCGTTTTCGAATCCATTATCCGGATTTCCCGGCACAGTGTAGAACTTCCAGGCCTGTTCACCTGTTTCAGCATCATAGGCTGCAACAAATCCGCGAACGCCGAACTCACCACCGCCATTTCCGATGATGACCTTGCCTTTCACAATGCGAGGCGCCCCTGTGATCGTATAGGGTTCTTCGAGCGGTACAGTACGGGTCTCCCAGATCTGTTCGCCTGACTTTGAATCAAGAGCGATCAGACGACCATCCAGCGACCCGAATATGACCTTGTCGTTATAGACAGCCACGCCGCGATTGACGACATCGCAACAAGCATGTGCGCCCTTTGATCGGGGAACCTCCGGATCGTAGCGCCAAAGAATTTCTCCTGTGGCAGCATTAAGCGCCAGCACTTCGCTCCACGAACCCGTAGTGTACATGACACCATCAACAATGATCGGGGTTGCCTCTACGCCACGATAGCTGCCAAGCGGTGCCGCCCAGGCAAGATCCAGCTGGTCGATTGTTTCCAGATTAATGGCGTCAAGCGCGCTAAACCGCGTTTCTGAAAACGTGCCACCATGAGTAAGCCAGTTATGTGGTTCGCCTGCGGCATTGAGCAAACGTTCCTCATTGATCCCCTGGGAGGCTTGTGTGGAAGCGTCGCCAGAGTCGACCGCCCCTCCACAGGCAGCCAGAAGACCGATCGTAGCGCCCGTCAGAATGACTTTCAGCGCTGTAGCGGGCATTTTTTTGCCGTTCATTTTGTCCTCCCGGACACCCCAGTGGATGAGGTTCTGGATTTTTTCTCATACCAAGCAAGATTGCACTGGAACGGCGAAGTTTCTCAAGCCCCGCGCAACGCCAATGTTCCGTCATTTTGTGCCAGCGACAAAGCCTGGGACACCTACTTGCAACGGATCTAGTTGCGGGTTTTCAACTCCTTGAGCAGCTCTTGCTGGTGCTGACCATGCTCAGGTGCTGGACCGGGGATTGCCTGCACGTTCGATTGGAAACGCGGGGCCGGAACAGCCTGAACATAACCCTGGCTGTTTTCAAAGATTCCGCGCGCCAGATTATGAGGGTGCAAAGGTGCACTGATCGGACTTTCCACAAGGCCAAAGCATGCATCGGTCCCCTCTAGTAAGTCTTGCCAGTATGCAGATGGTTCGGTTGCGAAAAGAGCACGAAACTTCTCTGACTGCTTCGACCAGCTATCACGATCATACTGGTCTTCGAAGTCGGGATCGCCTGTAAGACCGAGGCGCTGTAGAAGTTCTGCGTAAAATTTCGGTTCTAGCGCGCCAAGCGTGATGTCACGCCCGTCTGCACAGCGATAGGAACTGTACCAAGGGGAATCATCCAGAAAGCCGCGCCCGCGCTCGGCTTGCATCATGCCGCTGGGCAGCAAATCGAAGATGAGGTTCATCATATGCGCCGACCCATCGACAATCGCTGCATCAATCACATCGCCCTCACCGGTGGCTCTGGCCTTTAGAATGCCCGCGAGAATGCCAATCGTCAGATAGTTCGCACCGCCGCCAATGTCCCCGACCAAGCCTGGTGGCGGCAGTGATCGCGTTCCAGTTGGGCTTGCAAACCAGGCAGCTGAACTGACGGATACATAATTGATATCATGTCCAGCCGCCTGGGCGAGCGGTCCCGCCTGCCCCCAGCCCGTCATGCGACCAAAGACAAGCTGTGGGTTCCGCCCCAGACAAACTTCCGGACCAAGGCCCAGGCGTTCCATCACTCCCGGCCGCATGCCCTCGATCAGGGCGTCCGCCGTCGCAATCAGATCCAGCGCGACCGCGCGGTCTTCAGAGTCTTTCAGGTCCAGAGCGATCGAGCGCTTGCCTCTTTTCAGAATGCCGACAGGCAAAGTCGATCCCGGATCGGAGCCCTTGGTCTTTCGCTCTATGAGAACGACATCCGCGCCCAGATCGGCCAGATGCATGCCACAAAAGGGCGCCGGCCCAATGCCCTCGATTTCGACAATCCGAATGCCCTGCAGAGGCCCTTTAGACACGGGACGTCACCTGAACGCCGAGACGCCCGTCAGGCTCCGCCCGATAAGGAGTTTCTGGATCTCAGTCGTTCCATCCGGAATGGGTGCGATCATCGCTTCGCGGGCGAGGCGCTCGACAATGAACTCCTTCGTGACGCCATTACCGCCGTGAATCTGTACTGCCTGGCGCGTTGCACTGACAGCGATTTCGGTACCGTACCATTTTGCCATTGCGCACTCCTTGTCGCAGCGCTGTCCGGCGTCAATCATGCCCGCTGCGCGCAAAGACAACAGGCGCGCTGCATCGATCTCTGTGGCCATTACAGCTAACTTTTCTGCAATGAGCTGGTGGCCGGCAATTGGTTTGCCATGCTGCGAACGGTCGATTGCATATTTTATTGACTCATCAAGCGCGCGCCGCGCCATGCCATAGCCCCACGACCCGACGTGAACTCGCGCGCGTTCGAACAGGGTGAGCGTGTTCTTCAGACCCGAGCCTATTTCACCGATAGTATTCTCGACCGGAACGCGCACATCATCGAGAAAAACCTGTGATGTTGATTGTCGATTGAGCGCGATCTTTGGAATACCGCGGACTTCATAAGGATGCTCATTGCGATCGAGCAGGATATGGGTCAGTTCGTTCTCGCCAGTTCGGCAGGTGCAGATGAAAAAATCTGAGTACTCACCATTGGTGATCCATGTTTTCTCACCAGAAATCACCCAATGGTCACCATCTCGCACAGCCCTGGTTTTCGCCGCCGCGACATCCGAACCGACATCCGGCTCGGAAATGCCGACAGACGCAAAAAGTTCCCCCGCCAACAATCTAGGCAGGTAACGTGTCTTGATGTGCTCCGGCGCGAGTTTGACCAGCATCGACGCTGCGCTGCCATTAACAAGTGCGGCTATCGCCAAGTCTCCCGAACTATAGGCAAGCTCTTCAATTAGTTGAACGTGCAGCTTCCAGGACAACCCCAGCCCGCCGGCAGATTCCGGCTGTGGGGCGTTGACGAGACCAAATTCTGCCAGCTTTTGCGTCCAGCTTTGCATTTTGTCCTTTGGAACGAAGTCTTCCCCATGCGCAGCCAGTTCCGGCTCCAGCTGCTCATCAAGATAGCGACGCAGGCTTTCGATTGCGGCGAGCTCAGCCTTGTCAAAGAAAATATCTAATCCCCCAATCATGCATTTGCCCTCTTGAAAATGTTGACCACAGCAACACCCTCCTCAATGCCAATTAGGCCGCCGCTGTTTTCGTGGATAGCGTGTCGGGCACCATCAACCTGGCGCTTTCCAGCTTCGCCGCGTAATTGGGTGACAAGCTCATGAATTTGCCCCAGCCCGGTTGCGCCGATGGGGTGGCCTTTGGACTCCAGCCCGCCAGACGGATTGATCGGGATTGAGCCGCCAATCGTGAAGTCCCCGCGTTCCGCTGCCGGGCCTGCTTCACCGATCGGAACTAACATCAAGTTCTCGGCGTGCATCAACTCACCAATCGCGGTTGCATCGTGCACCTCGGCAACGTCCATGTCTTCTGGTGAAAGGCAGGCCATTTCATACGCCCTCTCAGCGGCAATTCGCGCAACATGGCGTTCCGGTGCATCGGCGCTGCGCGCGGGGTTTCCACTTGCAACGGCGCTGGCCATAACCTGGACGGCTCGTGACGTAGTGGCACCAATCTTCCTCAAGCCTTCCTCATTGCAAAGGATGACCGCTGCAGCACCATCCGAGATCGGTGAGCACATTGGCAGCGTCAAAGGGTAAGTGATGGGAGGTGCTGAAAGAATTTCATCAATCGTGTAAGGCTGACGGTATTGCGAATACTCATTGTGCTCTGAATGCTGATGATTTTTCGCGGCTATCGCAGCAATCTGGCGCTGAGTCGTGCCATAGCGCTTCATATGGTTCCGGCCGAACGCTGCGTAGATTTTCATGAATACGCTATAAGGGCGTTCAGATTCCGATCCCTCCGGTTCGGCAACACCTTCGCCCAACTGGAGAAGCCTTTTGGCATTCTCCTCAGGTGTCTCAACATCCCAACCGCCATCGAACACAGCGAACATCCTCGCCTTGTCAGGCACGTTCATTTTCTCGACACCCGCCGCCAGGACAACGTCCTGCATACCAGCCTTAAGCGCCTGAACAGCAAGGTGAAAGGAGGATGAACTGGACGCACAGGCGTTTTCAATATTGAATGCGGGAATACCTGTCAGCCCGATCTTGCTGAGCGCAACCTGGCCAGGAACAAAGGTTTGTCCCTGCAAGAAACCTTGGGTCGCACTGGAATGGTAAACTGCCTCCACGGCGGCCTTGGTGCAGCCTGCATCATCCGCCGCACGCAAAATGGCGGTGTCCAGCAATTCAGAAATACTTGCTTCCAGATGCCGCCCGAAATGCGTCATGCCGACGCCTACAATATAAATCTTACTATCCGACAAGACTCTCTCCCCATCTACAGATGGCCGCTACTGGCCTGAATATTTCGGTGTTCGTTTCTCACTGAAGGCTGAAAGCCCTTCGAGGAAGTCAGCGGATTTTGCATGCGCTTCGAGATGGCGCATTTCCAACGCGATGGCTTCGCGCGCGGACAAGTGTGCGCTTCCGGCAACCATCTCCTTCATACGCTGAAGTACAAGCGGGCTTTTCTCCGCCAGCTTTGCAGCAAGCGCCTCTGCAGCCGATGACAAGTCGTCATCCTCAACAACTTGGCTTACAAATCCGGCTTCACGAAACGCTTCCGCCGACCAATGATCGCCGGAGAATAGGAGATAATTCGCTTTCTTTTCGCCAACATACCTCGGCAAGAGAGATCCCCCGCCGCCCGGCAGAACACCAAAATTGGAATGGGCGTCGCCCAGCCGCGCACTGCGCGCCGCCATCACGACATCGCAGGTCATGGCTAGCTCCAGTCCGCCGGCCAAAGTCAATCCATTGAGCGCTGCAATTGTCGGCTTCGGCAAAGCACGAATAGCCAAAAACACGTTCTGAATGTCGCGAAGGAAGCCAAGAAACCCGGTATTGTCACCAGCCTGAACTTCCCCCAAAACGCCCTTCAGGTCAGCACCGCAGCAAAAGGCGCGCCCGCTCCCAGTGATAGTCAGCACTCGAATCTCATCGCGCTCGGCAACATCTTTCACACATTGCGCAAGTTCATTCACCATTAGAGCGGACAGTGCATTCATGCTGCTCGGACGCGTCAGGGTAATTCGTGCACACGAATCTTCCGCCTCAAATTTCAGGGTTTCAAACGACAATTGTCCAATTCCAAGCATTGGGCCGCGTTCGCTCCAAAACTTGGCCCGTTCCAGATGAGGCTTCACTTTATCGGGCCAGAAAACTTATTGAACATCAGACGCATGTCACCGTGCGCCAAAGCGTCGTCAGTCGAGCCTCCCAAGGCAATGCAGAGCTCTAGCGATGTCAGCTATCGTCCAGCTGGCGCTCATTCTCGAGGAATTCCTGCGGGGACTGCCCCGTTAACCGGCGAAACGCACGGGAGAAATTGCTGGGGTCCTTGTATCCCAACAGATACGATATCTCCTTGATGGACCGACGACCTGTCCGCAAATAGCCGATAGCGAGATGCTGGCGAACATCGTCGAGCACGGTGTTGAAGGTTGTGCCCTCATCCTGTAATTGGCGCTGAAGACTTCGGTTACTTGTATTTAGCTCTCTTGAAACCGACTCCAGGGAGACAGCTCCATCCGGTAGCATTTCGACAATCGCCGCCCGGATCCGCGGAATAATTTGTTGTTCATCGAACCGGGCAATGTATTCCATCGCAATCTGGTCATTCCTTCGAACAATGTCGGAATTCGCGCCGCGCAGCACGCGCGTATAGTCCTTCTCGGCCACATGCAGCTCTAGACTGTCGTGACCATATTCGATCGGACAACAGAAAAAGGCATCAAATTCATCCATCGCGACCTTACCAGGTTTCGGACGACGCATTCTTACCAAAACAGGAGAATAGTCCGCTCGGTAAACCATTCTGACGAAGCGAAGCACCGTCGCCAAAAAAACATCCTGGCGGACCGGCGGCACGTCTTCCTTGAGTTCAATGGAATGAATGAGGCACCCCTTCCTGATTTCAGACCTTGTCTCAGCAGAATGAGAAATTAGCCTGAAAAAACGATCAAACCGGTGGAAGAATGTTTCCAGCGTTCGGCTTGAGAACAATGAATACCCAAGCGCATGCATTGAGCCGGGCGTAATTCGCTCGGCCAGCTTCAGCCCGATCGTCTCATCACCTGTCGCCTCTACGATGAGCTCAATGAAGCGACTGAATCGTCTAGACCGCACCCTGGCATTCGGGTCCTGGAGAATATCAGGATCAACTTCCGCACGCCGCAGTAGATCTGGTACATCAATGGAAAAGTCAAATTCGTCCAATATGGCCACAATCTGTATGAGCCAGGATGCAATGACTGACCGCGTCTCACTCAATTCTGGTTGCGCCTTACCTGATGATGTGTGGTTCAAATATCGATTGTCCTGTACGACCGTCTTCGATGACAAGCTTTGTCGGTTCATGACGGTTTGTCCAATTTTTGAACAGGATTGTACACGCTTCAGCCAATACTGCGGACCTGGCCGCCCCAGTATTTCTTACGTACATCCTTTCGCAACACCTTACCAACGACGCTCAGAGGCAGTTCCTCCACGAACAACACGGATTTTGGTGTTTTGAAAGATCCGATCTGCTCTTTTACATAGGCAATCAGGTCAGATTCGGCCACCTCAACAGAGTCGTTAAGGATGACTTCCGCATGTACAGCCTCGCCCCATTCTTCGTGGGGAACACCGACAACCGCTGACATCAAAACGCCAGGATGGGAGTTGACTGCGGCCTCAACCTCAGTCGCATAGACATTGAAACCACCCGTGATGATCATGTCCTTCTTCCGATCAACCAGGTAGCAATATCCGTTTTCGTCCGTATATCCGATATCCCCTGACTTCCAGTATCCGTTGACGAATTCCTCCTTCGTCTTCTCTGGATTGCCTTCATAGCCAAGACAGGTTGAGCGCGATCGCAAATAGAACTCGCCGAGTTCGCCTACAGGAACTGGATTACCGTCATCATCGCAAACCGACAGTTCGATCCCGGTTGAGCGTCGACCCGCGGACGCGAGTCGGCCTTCAGTCTCGGCGTCCACGATATGATCTTTCTTGCTCAGGCAGAGGGTTGCCGCCAGATGTTCCGTGGAGCCGTACACTTGTGTGAATATTGAACCGAATCGCTCAACCAGGAGCTTGGCCTTGGCCGGGCTCATGGGGGCCGCGCCATACAACACCGTGCGCAATGAGGATAGGTCATACTCTCGTGCTTCGGGCATTTCCAAAAGGCGGTACGCCAGAGTCGGTACGATGAAGGCGTGAGAAATCTTCTCTTGCTGGATATAGCGGCACCAGTTCTCCAGACTGGGCTCGTTCATTGTGACCGTGCAACCACCGCTGAACAGAACCGGCAAAAGCATCATACCGCTGCCATGGCTAATGGGAGCTATATGCAGCATGCGGCAGCCATCGAAGAAATCCGGGTCTGGAAGTGTCAGGAAACTATCGCGGCACCCCAGAATGTTGTCGATTGAATACTTCGCGCACTTGCTGTCACCAGTCGTGCCTCCTGTAAAGCGCATGAGCACGACGTGCGTTCGATCATCGATTTCAATATCTGTGTTCTCTGTCGACGCGTTCGCCAAAAGATCGGGAAGGGCCAACACGCCTGAATATGGCTTGACCAGAGCATCCATCACAACAATCTGAATGCCGCGTTCGGTAAGCGGGCCAGCATGGGAGGCTAGGAGGTCATTCTCGATGAACGCGACTTTGGGCTTGACGATGTCGATCTGGCCAAGATGCGTTTCCAGGCTGTCGAGGTAGTTGGCATGACAACATGTTGCATAAGCTTTTGCAGCTGACCCCCAATGGAACAGGGAGAGATTGTCATTTTGCAGCATACAGACATATCGGTCGCCCGCGCCGAGATTCAGGTTTCCATTGAGAATATGTGCAATCTGATTGGTTATGATGTGATAGTCACGAAAACTCAGCCGGCGGCCACGCTCAAGATTCACAATCGCCTCACGATCTCCGAAGGATTCCGCGAGCCCTTGCATGACACGGCTGTAATTTACCCGCCCGCCTTCTGTCGAAACCAATGCTGCAGCAGAACTTGGAGCGACGTCAACAGGCATCAGTTCACGGTCATTGCGCTTTTTTGAGAAAATTCCGAACACAGAGACTGTCCTCCCTTTTGTCTACACCACCCTAAGATTGCTGCGTACAGGATCGATTTAAAGCAGCTTTTTAAATAGATTCAGCAACCAGCCCGTCTTCGAAGAATAGGGAGGCAGCAATTGGCTAAGCACACTGATCTTCGATTGTGAGAACACCGGCTTCAAATGACTGAACCGCTCGAAACTTCCCGGCCCCAAATAGGATCCGATCCCGCTTTGCCCGATGCCGCCAAATGGAAGACGGCGCTGGAAGACGTGCATCACCGTGCCGTTCAGGGTCACGCCGCCAGCATGGGTTTCGCCAAGGATTTTTCGTCGACCTGCACTGTCTTTACCGAAATAGTAAAGTGCCAGTGGCCGCTCGCCAGCATTGATGTACTCGATTACTTCGTCTTCCGTACGATAGGTCAGGATCGGCAGAATCGGCCCGAAAATCTCTTCCTGCATCAGCCCCATATCGCTTGCAACATTGGTCACAGCCAGCGGGGCTATTCGATGAGCAGCCTCGAACATGCCATCGCCACTGCCTGCGAGATTGGTCACTCCGGCACCTTTTGCGCGGGCGTCTTCAACCAGTCCCCGCAAACGGTCAAACTGCCGGTGATTTATAATGCTTGTATAGTCCTGATTGGCTTCGATCTCGCCAAAACACTTGTGCACCTGCCTGGCGAGCGCTGACACAAAGTCTTCTACACTCCCTTCTGGAACGAATGCGTAGTCGACACCGATGCACGTTTGTCCTGCGTTGAGGAGCTTGCCGAAAACAAGGCTCTGCGCGACTTCTGGAAAATGAGCACTTTTATCAATGATAATGGGGCACTTGCCGCCAAGCTCAAGCGTCACTGGTGTCAAATTGGCTGCGGCCGACTGGGCGACTTTTTTACCTGTATTGGGCGAACCGGTGAAGAGAATATGATCGAATGGAAGAGACGTCATCTGCTGCGCGACATCCGGGCCGCCGATTACCACTGCCATCTCTTCTTCTGAAAAATACTTGCGAACAAGACGCTGCGAAATTTCAGCTGAATGAGCCGAAATTTCACTTGGCTTGGCAATAATCCGGTTGCCAGCCGCCAACGCACCCGCCGCACCGGCGAATACTGTGCCATAGGGATAGTTCCAGGTTCCGAGAATGCCGACGACACCAAGGGGTTGCGGAATTAGCCGCGAAGATCCCGGCAATCCAAACGTGTCAGTTTTGACACTGCGCGGCTTCATCCAGTGTTTTAAATGGCGCCGTGCAAATTTCACATCCGACAGAACCAGCATGATGTCTGTCAGGATGGTTTCATACCGGCTGCGTATTCCGAAATCAGCCGTAACCGCGTTAATGAGTTCGTCTTCATGCGTCTCGAACATTTTCCCAAGACGAGCCAGCAGGTCCATCCGGGTTTCATAGCTGCAGGACACCTGCTCTCGCGTGAGGGAACGCTGCAGGGTGAATATCCTCTCAAGCTCGGTGATGCCGGTTTCAATCCCCACTATCTCGCCCTCAAACGTGTTGCCGCATCGAGGCGAATTGTTTCACCATTCAAGTATCCATTCTCGACGATGAACTGGCATGCGTGTGCAAATTCCATGGGGTCTCCGGCGCGGCGTGGCGCCTCGACAGTGTCGACCAGTGAAACGACCACCTTCTCACCCAGACTCTTCACCATCTGTGTCAAAAACAGCCCCGGTGCGATCGCGTTGACACGGACGCCGACGGCTCCGAGTTCCCGCGCCGCCGGCATGTTCATACCGATCACACCCGCCTTGGACGCTGAATAGCCGGCCTGACCTATTTGCCCTTCATAGGCGGCACCGGATGACACATTGATAACGACTCCCCGCTCGCCCAGATCGTCTGGTGCGTTCCTCGCCATGACGGCGACGCATTTACTCATGACGTTGAACGTGCCGACGAGGTTGACCATGATCACCTTGGTGAACTTGTCGAGCTGACAAGGGTTGCCGTCCCGGTCGAGAATTTTGGTCGGTGCCGGAATGCCTGCCGCGTTGACAGCAATCTGAATGGCCCCGAATTTCTCGACGGTATTTGTCACCGCATCCGCAACCGATTGATCATCGGTCACATCGACCTTGAAGAACTGGCAGACCTTGTTTCCAAGTTCGCCACAGAGCGCGTTTCCTGCGACTTCGCTCAGATCGAAGAGCGCGACGCGTGCGCCCTGCTCAACAAAACTGCGCGCCGCAGCAGCGCCTAGTCCAGAGGCACCACCTGTAACCACAGCGACTTTTCCATCGAGTTTCATGTTCGCAAGCTCCTGACCTGCTATTGTCAGCTTTCAACTGCTCAAGTCTGGAGCAGCCTCCCTTCGATGGAAAGGAGGCTGCTACAAGACGATCAGAAATTTATACGGCCTTCGGCACCAATCACGCGCGGCTCTTCGATCCAGCCAACATACACGCCCGGGCTGAGTGGCGCGTCGACCGAGGCGGTATAGGTGGCTTCATCGGTTAGGTTGCGACCGAATACACGGAATTCGTAGCGGCCAAACTCCACCCCGACATGAGCATCGAATTTCGTATATCCTTCCTGAAACGCGTTCGGGTCGAGGTCGCCATCCAGGAACATCTCGTCCTTGAAGTTGGCTCCAATCCGGGCATTCAGATCGAAATTCTCGAAACTGCGATTGAAGGCGAGATAGACGTTACCACTGAACTCGGGCGCAAAGGCCCCGCGTTCGCCGGCAAGGTCCTTGGTACCCACACCTGCAGAATCCGGGCATGTGCCCAAGCCCGTTTCGATCACTGAACACCCTGCCCCTGGGAAGGACTGGAATTCGTGATCGAGATAGGCGAACGCACCGCCAATCTCGATTTCGTCGCTGAGAAGGAACTGGCCATCAAGTTCCAGCCCCTGCACTTGAAGTTCAGCCGCGTTCCCAACCACGAAGCTTGTCCCACTCCACGAGGTTACCTGCAGGTCTTCTAACTCGCTTCGGAAAATGATTGCCCCGATGCGAGCACGGTCACCCATGAACTGGTGCTTGATACCAGCTTCCCAAGCCGTGACTTTCTCATCCTCAAATTCATGACCCGGACGCGGGCTCCCATCCGGTTCCGCCGTGTCAGGACTGAAATTGTAACCACCAGATTTATAGCCAGTGGAATAGGAAATATAGGCCGACCCGTTGTCAGCATACTGCCAGCGCAGTTTTACAGATGGATCAAGATGATCTTCTGTTCGCGTATCGTTGAGGTCAGCAGCAAAGCGGTTGAGCAATGCGGCAAAAGTCGTTGCAGAGTTCAATCCATCTGCACCCCCAACAGTAGCGGCGGCGGTTAGATATTCGGTTAGATCGGCAGACCCGATCGTGTCTGCGGGTGTGACAAGGCCAACGAAGTCTCGGGGTGTGCCGGCTCCAACAACAACACTCTTATCGATGCTCTTCTCATCTTCGGAGTAACGCAAACCTAGTTCAAGTGTGACGCTGTCGGTCAGGTCAATGCCAAGCTCGCCAAAAAGCGCAATCGTTTCGGCTTGTTGATCGAAGAAAGTGCGTTGAGCAACGTTAACAATACCGCCGGGCAAAATCGATGTTGGCAAAACGCCAAATGTGCCATTGAACGCCGTTGTCTCTTCAATATAAGCATCCTGGTTTTCATAATACAGCCCGCCCAAGAAATTTATGCGCCCATCCCAGTCTGTGGCAATGCGAAGTTCCTGGCTAAACATGTCCAGTTCTTCTTCATCAAGATTGTGAATGAAGCTGACAGGCAGAAAATCCACATCGTGATGTTGAGCGAAATCGAAAGAGGAGTAGCCAGTAATCGAAGTGAGGGTAAAGTTATCGAACTCCCATTCTGCCTTCACAGATCCGCTCAATGATTCGGTTGTCTCCGTGTCGGAGATTGGAGGATCGCCGACACGGAATGCGGGATTGCCGCTGAAGCTGACATAAGCGGTATCGCCAGTAGAAACTCCAAAGTCTGGATGAAGCATTTGTGAGAGCGCTATCGTGCTAGGCGTCGGCAGGCGATCATCAATCGCATTAATGGTAAGCTCCTTACCGACCCCGTCCATTTCAAGATAGCTCAGTTTCGTCTCAACGTTTAAACTCTCCGTTGGTTGCCAGGCGAGCGTCGCCCGGGCGAACATGTCTTCGCGCTCGGCTTCGTCGCGATCAAAGACACGGTTCTCAACATATCCGTCAGTTGTCGTATAACGAATTGCCAACCGGCCTGCCAAATTATCCGCCAAGCCCGCGGAAAAGACGCCCGAGTAGCTTTGCGTATTGAATTCTGGTTCCCAGGTGACACCGACCCAACCATTGAGTTCCTCTCCGACTTCTGGCGAGGCCGTTTCAAGCTTGATCGCGCCAGCAACCGTGTTCTTACCGAATAGAACGCCTTGGGGCCCACGCAGAACCTCGACTTGCTGCAGGTCGAACTGGGACTGTGAGAATTGGCGGCTGCGCGGCTGATAAACGCCATCCACATAAAGGCCAACCGATTGCTCGAATCCCTTGTTGATACCAGATCCGACACCTCGGATAAAGATGTTCGAGGTTTGCGCTCCCCGACCGACCTGCAGGCCCGGCACGCGCGCGGAAATCTGCTCAAGGTTCGTGACCCCTTGCGCTTCCAGCTCTGCTCCGGAAACGGCGGTCACGGCCACCGGCGCATTGATCAGCGTCTCGTCCCGTTTACGTGCCGTAACAGTCACTGTTGTCAGTCTTGCTTCCCGCTCCGCTTCTGTTTCGGCAGGGACATCTGCCACTTGCCCATAGGCCGGCGTGGCAAGGGCAATGGCGATCGGCAAAATTGCTGCGCCGCTCAAATTGAGTCTAAACTTCTGGTTCATATATATCCTCCCAAGAGCCCTTTTGTGCTCCGTGTTTCCGTTCCCGCTATGATGCACAAGGACGCGAAAGTAGATTATGAACTCTGGTGAAAGATGGCTCTGTTAGAGTCATACCAGTTCACGCCAACAGATCGTCATTCCGCGATACGAGAGGGCCTTATCCTGCTCAAATCCTTCCATGCCCGACATCCGCGATCGTCCGACCAGATGACCTAGCCCCCTGAACAGCCTAGTTCTATAACTAAAACATGGCTGCAGTTCAGGGGGCTAGGTCACTCGGATATGGCGATATCACCCCTCAAGGGCATTACCCTCAAGCCGCCGCCGCGTTCGAGGCGGTCATTGGTGTTCTGTATACGGTAATATTGTTGTCTCGGTTGGTGGGCATGTACGGAACTCGCACCGCAACGAAACCATCGAGCCAGCGCCTGCTCGTGTGAAATGTATCCATACTTCCGAATCAAGACTTCTGAACCGAGAATTATGATGGGTCCATTTCTCCCGTCTAGGCGGCCGGCTCAGGCGCGGCAGACATTTTGCTGCTCACCTGCTCATTGAAATACTCCAATCGCCTCTGCCCCAGCGCATGCGCGATATCACGCTCCCCCTCAGGAATAGGTTCGGTCCGCGTAAGCCAATAGTACACAAAGTGCGACAGCGTGGCGTAAGTGTAGGCCAGGTCCTTTTCCATATCCGCCTGATGCTGATCGAAGGCGTCCATGCGGGCGAGCAAACGCTCTTCCAGCACTGAACGCGCTTCTGGATCGAACCATGCTCTCAGTGCGTCTTCAACGATCGCCGTTTTTGTCACCCCTGGCTTGTCAGCTGCCTCACACAGTTGCGCATAGAGCTTTGTCGAAATCCGTATGTTGACGCGCGGCTTTCCCATCCACTCAGAACCCCGGAAGGACGTCAGGATCGCCGCGATCTGCCGCTACGGCGCGTCTTACGGTTTCCAGATTTTGATCGCTGGTCGGATCAATCTCATCGTCTATGTTGGCGTCAGCACTTGGCTCGCGTACGCATTTTTCACGCGTATCATCATTCGTGTACTCAGGTTCTCTCGTCCGTTTCAGTGACACACTATCGGGTTGTCCGATATCTTTCTTAGCCTCCGGCTCCTGGAACGGCGGGGCCGCAACAATGGATGTCCATTCGGCGTCACATGCTTGGCCGCTCCATTCGACTGGCGCTGGTGACAAGACGCGTTTGGTGAAATTTCGGTCCTTGAAATATCGCAGCTTCTGCGCGTGTGCGGGCGGCGCACCTGACACCATGACAATTTCATCCGATGCAGCCAGCTGCATGACCTCACCCGGCGTGATCAGAGCGCGCTGAGTTTCTTGTCGCGAAACCATCATGTGGGAGAGCCAAGGCGCTAGCCGATGGCCGGTATAATTTTTCTGGGAACGAAGCTCGGTAGTCGTGCCAAGGGCATCAGAGACACGTTTGGCTGTGCGCTCATCATTGGTCGCAAAGGCAATTCGGACATGGCAGTTATCGAGGATCGAATTGTTCGGCCCGTAAGCCTTTTCGATCTGGTTTAGGGATTGCGAGATCAGATAGGCCCGAATGCCATAGCCTGCCATGAAGGCGAGCGCACTTTCAAAGAAGTCGAGCCGTCCGAGCGCTGGAAACTCATCCAGCATGAAGAGGAGTTTTCGGCGGTTCTTTTCGGGCAAGTCTTCTGTCAGCCTGCGTCCAATCTGATTGAGGATCAGCCGGATCAGCGGTTTCGTCCGTGAGAGGTCTGACGGGGGGACGACCAGATAGAGCGATAGCGGGCTCTCCTCTTCGACCAGGTCCTCAATGCGCCAGTCCGACCGGCTGGTGATTTCTGCGATCACGGGGTCACGATAAAGCGACAGGAAACTCATAGCCGTGGACAGAACCCCGGAGCGCTCATTCTCTGATTTGTTGAGAAGTTCTCGAGCGGCCTGCGCAACTATCGGATGCACCCCTCTCTCCCCCAGATGAGGCGTTGTCATCATGATACGGAGTGTGACGGCGAAGGAGCGTTTCGGATCGGACAGGAACCGCACGCAGCCGCTGAGTGTCTTGTCTGCTTCTGCATAAAGCACGTGCAGGATGACACCGACGAGCAAGGCATGTCCGGTCTTCTCCCAGTGGTTTCGGCGCTCCAGCGAGCCTTCAGGGTCAACCAGTATGTCAGCGATGTTCTGAACATCGCGTACTTCATGCTCGCCGCGGCGCACGCCCATAAGTGGATTATATTTCGGGGATCGCCGGTCGGTTGGATCAAACCGCACGCATCGGGAAAATCCGGATCGCCAGCCAGACGTGAGCTCCCAATTCTCGCCCTTGATGTCGTGGATGACGGCGCTGCCGGTCCAGGACAACAGGGTTGGTACAACCAGCCCCACGCCCTTGCCTGAACGCGTTGGTGCAAACGCCATGACATGTTCAGGGCCGTCATGACGCAGATAGCGCTTTTGCCAACGCCCCAGGAACACGCCTTTATCCGCAAACAATCCGGCGCGTTTCAAATCGGGTGCGCTGGCCCATCGCGCCGAGCCGTAAGTGGTGACATGGCGCTCGTGGCGACTGCGCAAGACAGAACCAATGATCGCCGCCAGAAAGCCGAGCGCCGAACCGGAGACCGCGATCAGCCCGCCACGTGCGAACACTTCCGGCGCATAGGCTTCATAGGCGTACCACCATTGGAACAGCCGCCACGGTTTATAGATTGGTGTTTCGCCTGCGATGAACCAGGGCGCGCCAAGCGCTGCCTGATGGCCAAGCGCGTCAGCGGTCATTTGTGTGGCGAGCCAGACCGCTCCGATGATCAGCGCGAACACCACCATGATCTGGCCAATGAGTATCTTTGTGCCGGTCATGGCGTGCCTCCTTGAAAGAGCAATTTGTCGTCTCCCAAGAATGATTGCTGAGACTGGTCTTGGACCAGCGGGATTCTGCGCCAATTCCCGCAGCGCCTTGCAAAGCCATCCAAGCCGTCTAGCGAGACAGCCCTCTGGAACGCCCCATATCCATGCTCCAGCCAATACCCGACGCGGTGCGTTTTATGGTCAGTTCTCGTCCCATTTGCCGACCAAGACTGCCACGCCATGGCACCAGCGCGAATTCCTTTGCGTTGCCAATGATCGCCATACGCCCGGCTGCAAGGTCGACATGCCCTTCGAGCTTGCCCTCAAACCGATCCCCTTTCGCCAGCTGAACAGAGGTTCGGCCTGAAGCGACTGCGATGGTGTCCCGCTCACGCTTCAGTTCCAGAGCGCGCAGCTTGCTTTTCTGCTCTTCCATGAGTTCTGATTGGCCCGCACCCAGATAGCCTTGTTCGCGGAGCCAGATCTGCCGACTTGCTTTCAAGTCCTTCAAGGTTTGCTGCTGCGCTGCTGCATCCTCTGACAGGTCGTCGATCCATGTTTCGCCGAGGCGGTCGATCTGCATCTTCGGTGAAAGCCAGGACAGGACACTCAATTTGACGCCGCCGGATCGGCCCGCCTCATATGCCGCTGCGCGCTCCAGAAAGTCTTCGCCAATGTGCCATTCACCGGTCGCAAGGCGCTCCCCAATACCCACACGCCGCAAAGCTTCGAGCCGCCGCTTCAGTGTCAGATGATAGGCTGGTTTTGATCCGGGATCGTGGCGGGCGTGCAGGGCTTCCGACCAGATATCGCCGGTTTGCTCTGCGACCTCAGCAATGGCCTTGTCCGAGGAACGCGCCACGGCTCGCGCGCGGGAGAGCTCCACCACTGCGCCTTGCGGCGGGCGGGCGTGAACATCGACCGCTGCAGAAGGCACATGCCAGATGCCACCGTCAAAATCTTCAATAAGCAGATAGCGCGTATCGCGAAGTTCATCCTCCGGGCCATAAGCCTTCACGACCCCGCGAATGGGGGCGGCGTCTTTCGCGCGGTCCTGAACAAATCGAATGTCGGACTCTCGTTCGCCGAATTCAGCGGCAAGTGTGCGGATGATATCGCCGCGCCGTGCTCTGCGTTTTAGCTGCTCTTGCCAGCCCTGTTTCATTCGCCAGGAGAGCGTGCCGTCCTGTTCAGCCAGGCCAAGAGATTCAAGGTGCCTGATGCGCGCGAAGCGCAAGGACCGATCAAACCGCTCTTTGCTCGAGCTTGCATCACCTAGCCTGAATGCGCCGTTCTCCAATCGCGTTTCGATCTCGGAATCGAGCCCTGTCCAGCGGTCCTGATCCACCTGCTTCTGACGCGCACCCGCGATCTCCAATGTTCGCCTCGGTCCGAGCCGTTGCGTGGCGAGTTCTTCGGCAGCTTCTCGGAGGCCCTTTGTGAGATAGTCCCGCGCGATGACGACATCCTTCATCCGGGCGTCGCGACCCCGCACAACAATATGGGTATGCGGATGGCCTGTATTGTGGTGATCAACGGCGACCCAATCGAGACGCCGCCCGACATCCCTTTCCATTCTCGCCATCAGTTCGCGCGTGGCCTGTTTGAGGTCCCCCATACGTGCGCCATCTTCCGGCGAGACGATGATCCGAAACTGGTGGAGGTCATGCTCGCTACGCTCCAGAAATTCGCGGGGGCTGATCCCCTCCTGATCGCGATCATAAAGAATGCCTCCTTCTCCCTCGCGATCGACACCGTCGCGCTGCAGATAGCTGACATGGGCGCGAAAGAGTCCGGGACCTGCGCCGCGCGCTCTTGCGATATGCACTTTGACAATGACGCGGCGCATGTGTTGGCGAGACAAATGCCTATGGCGAGAACCACCGGTTCGGGCCGCGCCGCCCGTGCCATAACGCGCGCCTGTAAAGGCAGACTTGCGAGAGGCTTTGGAAAGTCTCGCTCCGGCCTTATTCAGCTGGCGTGACAAGCGCTTGCCTGCGGGCGCGCCTTGATCGCGTATACGTCCGAGCCGCGGCGTGAAGGGTCTTTCCTCGCTCATCGGAGGTCACTCAATCCGTGCACCAAGGAATATTCAGTAATTTCAACGCGTTTCGAGAAACGCATGCACCACAATGCTGTGCAAAGGGCGCCAAAAAACAGATGTGCAGACAAGGGGTTAGGCGCCATGTGGTGCCATAGCTTCAATCTTGCCCTACCGGGTTCGCTTCTGATTCCCTTGCATCCGCATGTATCGCTTTGCATCCGCTTGCGCCCTGTCTGTCCCGGGCCACGAAAACGGGGATGGCGACGCCATCCAGGTCTGTTTGTTTTACGGGACCGAAATACCGGCCATCAAGCGACGCCGGATGCGGCGTCAGCAGGAAAAGCTCATCGCTTTCAAGCCGGACACAGCCATCCCACACAGGCAGGTTTCGGCCACTGGAATCGACAATCAGCGCTTCCGCCACAACTTCATCATTGATCAGAATGTCGCGTCCGGTCCGGCAGATTTCATCGCCGGGACCCCCGGCAATCTGTTTCAATAACGGCCAGTCTTCGCCAACAAATTCATGCTCCTGCGCCCAGTTCGCTTGCACGCTCTGGCTGGAGACGACGACCCATCGGCCAGGGGTGAAGGGCGCGTCGCTCAGCCAGTAAAGCCCTGTCGGTGCGCTCGCGGTCCGGTTCCAGATCAAGCGATCTGCGGGGTCGAGAACCAGACCGAAAAAGACAAGACCGGCGCTAAATCCTGTCATCCAAAGCGTGCGCTTTTTCATTCCGGCTTCTGCAGGCGTTCGGATGTGGACGCATAGGAATTGCGCTCTGACCAGCGGATGAGATCGGGTTTCGGATAGAAGACCCGCGCGCCATGTTTGCGGTAAATCGGCCCGCGTCCCTCGCAGCGATAATGGTCAAGCGTTGAGCGTTTCAGCCTCAGAAATTCTGCCGCTTCCTCGACACTCAAAAGCTCCGGCCAGCCATCGTTTCGGCGATCATTTCGTCTGTTTTTCGTCATTGTACACAGTGTCCTTTCATCACTTTTGAGACGAAAGGATTGGCGGAGATTGCGGGATTTTGCAGAGGGAAAATGGATCACATGAATTTTCCCCCGACGTTTTAACCAAGGAAAAAGCATAAAAAAACCGCCCCGGAGAAAGCCTCCGGGGCGGCGTTATGGTTGGTGTTTCGGCGTCTAGCCCTGCGGGTTCCAGAGGATGACGTGGCGGCCATCCTTATCCTTGACCGGGGCGAGGTTCGCATAGATTTTGCGCGGGCCGATCATCGGGTCTGCGAGGGTGAGCGAGACATATTCGCGGCCCGAAGACTTCGCGGTGCGGACCCAGCCGCCGCCAATATCGGAGCCTTTCTCTCCGGCATAGACCCTGAAATCGGGCTGTTTGTCGGCGGTCTTTTCGTCATTTTTGATGATGCGGATCGGCGTGTTGAGGCTCATCATGGCAAGTGCGCCTTCAAAGCCTGTGTCTGTTTCGCTGACATATCCAAGTGCGTTAGCCATTTTCATATCTCCTTTTGGCTTCGTGTCGCGGGCGCCCCGATGGCTCCGTTGACGCTGACCTAAAGGGACGGCGGGCGGCAGGTCTGAACCGCGAAGCGGGCGCAGCAAAGCGGAGCACCGCCCGGTGGCGGAAATTTGATTCGCGGTGAATGCGCGTTCGGTCTTCTTCAGACCGAACAGCAGAGGAAATTTCTGGCGATGGGCGGTTTCATGGCCCGCAGGCGGTCGTCCAGGTCAGGCAAGGAAACGGGGCCGCTCGGGGCGTCCTTCGTGCAATGCCAGAGGTGTTTGCAACTGGCAGGCACGCCAATATGTCAGGAACAAACAGGGCAGTTGGTAAGGAAACCACCCATGTCGTTTCGCGAGCTTGCTTCCGCGCCACCAACAGGAAAAGACCGCCCGGCAAAACTGCCGGACGGTCCCGAACCATGCCGCTTACGAGAGGCGTGTCAGGCGGCGATGGCTGTCTTTGCTTCCGGGGTTTCGAGCGAAGCCCTGTCCTCGCTGTCCTCGAACAGACCCCTGACGGCCTCCCACGCTTCGGCGGGCGGGCATGGCGCGCCGTCAAGATAAGAGGATGGCGACTGCCGCATCCAGCGGGGCCGCCAGTCCGGGTCGGGGTCGCATCCATGCCCGGCGATGCGGTTGCGGATGACGGATTTCTGCGCCTTTCCGGTATCGGTCAGGACAGACCGGGCCGTGGATGGCGAGGCGATTTCAGCGACCACTTCATTGATGACGCGCTTGTCGCGCAGCAAGTAAAAGAACGCCTCATCGGGCGACCACAGCGCGGCAAAATCCGTGTCCGTCACATGTGCGGCGGCTTCGACGGCGGGCGAACCTGCCTGCAGGGTTTCGCCCATTGCGACGGCGAGAACATGCAGCACCTCTTCATCACTGAGCGCCAGAAGCCGGGCGAAGGTCTCGCAAGGGTCGGCGGGAAAAGCATTCTCCGCCACCAGCGAACCGTCTTGGTCATCCTGCCCAATCAGCGCCTTGGCCTTGGCGCGGTGCGCGGCGAACTTCACTTCCCCTGCCGAAGCCGCGAGGCTTTCCGCGGTCGCTTCCTTCCGTGTGCGCTGCTGCTCAACGTCCAGCCGCCAGTTATCCGAGCGGGTGACAAGATGGGCGACGGCGAGGCGCAGCGCGACGCCGGGCGCATCGCACAGACTCGCCCTGACGGCGGCGTGACGGTGCAGCGCGACATATTCCGCCAAGGGACCGGACATTTCCGGTTTTGGGGCGGGCTTGCCGTTCTCGCCATCGCCGCCCCGGCCAAGGATACGCTCGATTTTCTCGATGTCCTTTGATGGCAGATAGCCTTCATGGGCCGTGACAGAGCCGTCATGGCGGGTCTCGATATAGACCTTGCCGCCGTCTTTCCGGCTGCGCTTGCCATGCTCCCATGTCAGGAAGTGCGCGCCCCGTTCCAGCACGACGGTTTCGGCCCAGCCCTCATTCCGGTAGCGTTCGGCCATGTCGGCGATGGCCTCATTCTGGCAAGTCCAGAACAGGTCAGCGTCCCCGAAAATGGCAGTCTCGCCGAACAGGTCGGTCAGCACGGTCCCGTCATAGGCTTCCAAATCGAACAGCGCCTTGTCGGTGGTGATGCGGCCGCCGCCTGTGAGCCAGTCTTTCAACTGCTCGCCGCGCGGGGCGTATTCGTCTTCCGCGTTCAACAGGGTCAGCCAGTCTTCCTGCTGCTCTTTTGTGGCGAGCGTCAGGGCGTAAAGCGTCCGCTTGTCGATGATTTCGGCCCTGTAGAGCGCCTTGATATCATCGGTGAGCGCCGTCAGCGCCAGCACCCGGCGCACCATGAGTTCGGTGACGCCGAAGCGCTCTGCAATCACCGTGACGGTCTCGCCTTTTGAAGCAAGCCGGGCGAAGACGTCATATTGCTGAAACTCGTCGGCTGGAAGGTGGGTGGTGTTCTCGACAAGGGTCGCTTCCAGCGCGGCAATGTCATCGCCGGATTGCATAACGAGACAGGGCGCTTTCTGCGCCTTGCCTGTCTCCTTGGCGAGGCGTTTGAGGGCGAAGAAACGGCGGCGTCCGGCGACAACGCCATACTTGCTACCTTCCTTGCGGACCAGCATGGTCTGCAAGACGCCGCGCGACTTTATCGACGGATAGATGTCGGAAATGTCGGGCGCTTTGCGCCCGTGGCGCATATTGAGCCGGGACACTTTCAGGTCTGTCAGGGGGATATGTTTTAACTGCATGGCGTTGCCTCCTTCATGATGTGCAGTTTTGAGGGATGCCCCGCACGTCAGCGCACGGGGCGGTTTTCAAGCCAGAGGCGGTAGGCGCGACGCGCCGCCCCCTCGCTCTCGAAAATGTGGAAACAGCCGCAGACCAGCACGGCCCATGCGCCAATGTCTTCGGCGTCAAGCGATGCAAGCGCCGCGTCGAGTCGGCTGATGCGAAAGGGCGGATTCGTTCGGCAGACAAAATGTCCCCCGGACCTTTTGTTTATCTGCCTCACCATGGCGCCGCTTCCATCGCTGCGGCAGCGCTGCAGGGGTCCGGCGCGGCATAAGCGAGAATGTAATCAGCCGCCTTGGAAGCGAGCGACGCGGCGCGAAAAATGGCGCGCTTGTCCTCGCGCAATACTTCCAGCCAAGAACCGATGTAATCCGTATGCCGCACGGTCGGGGCGATGGACTGGTCCGCGCAGATGAA
>Ga0070727_10000687_pt1 | contig 40332 bp, 38 predicted proteins | sample tdAd472_FD_66722 | JGI IMG/M metagenome (GOLD analysis project Ga0070727, IMG submission 66722) | Marine sediment microbial communities from the Atlantic coast under amendment with organic carbon and nitrate - tdAd47.2 | ecosystem: Environmental > Aquatic > Marine > Coastal > Sediment | place... | reverse complement strand
CCTTCCATAAGCAGGAGCCGGGCCATTTCCATCAGCCGCCCATGCCTGATGTGCCGGAGCCGGAAGAGTTGGAGAATGTGCGCAGCTTAGCGCAAAATAACAATATTAAGATCGATCCAGAAACAAGAGCATTCTATATGCGGCCCACACCAATAGAAATGCGCCCTATAGGTAATCCTCCATTCAGCTCTCAGGCAAGCAGTGAGCCGCATAGCGCCATGTGGTTCCGTGTTGTGGACACGCTGGATGCACAGCCACAATGGATGCATAGAGTTATTGCCGCTTATGCGAGCGATATAGCGCTTATCGCGACAGCGGTGCGCCCACATGCGCCCTTCAAGGTGCAGCCAGCGAGCCTCGATCATAGTGTCTGGTTTCATCAGGATGTTCACACCGATGACTGGTTGCTCTATACGATAGACAGCCCCTGGGCCGGGCAGGCGCGCGGACTGGGTATCGGCAAGATATTCGATAGAGAGGGCAGGCTCGTCGCAACTGTGGCGCAGGAGGGGCTGATGCGCGACCTTGATATGCGCAGAAAATAGGCGCCTATGGTTCCTTCCTGCGGATTACCAGCGGATAAGACGCGGTATGACCAGGCGACCTAGCGCTGCACTAACGAATATGACCATGCTGTGCCCTATACCGACATGGATGATATTGTCATAGGCGCAGAAAAACCCATAAGCGAAGACACCGATGCAGCCTGCCGCAATACCGGTGAGCAAGCCAGCACGGGCAGGGGAGGCCGGTGCGCCGCGCCGTAGCCATATTATGAGTGGTGCGGCCGTGAGGAGGCCTAAAACGAGGCCATGTATGAAGCAAAAGCTGTCATGGCCTTCTTCATAATCACTTCCCGCATAATATGCACTGATCGCCGCAATCGCGCCAACCAGCGGAAGCAGGCTTGCCATGGCCAGCGCCCATTTCCAGCCATCATGCCGGTTGCCGACTTGTGGGCTGGCCATTGTGACTGTCGTTGTCGCTGCCGCCAGACCCAAGATCAGGAACAAGCCCTGTGTGATCAGGAACATGGGCGGGAATACGCCAGAGGCCAAGTCTTCTCTTATATCCAGCCAGAAATAACTGATCGCCAGCGTTGCGCAGGCCGCCAGCGCGATCCATGTAAGCCCCTCGTGAAAGCGTAAGGCGCGTACAGGGTGTAAATCGCCTGTGAGCTTCTCGATGAGACTGTCATTCATGTCACGATCTATCATTGTGCTTTCTCAATCAGGGCTGCGAGTTTCTTGAGCCCTCTGTGTATATTGACCTTGACCAGCGGTTCGCTCTGGCCGGAATGTTTGGCGGCTTCTGCAATGCTCTGGCCTTCGATTTTGACCATTTCTATCACCTGTGCCTGAGCAGGCGGTAAATGCGTAAACAGCCGGTCGAGGCTGAGGCGGGCGGTGACTTCATCTTCGTGTCCGGCTTCGGCTACATCCTCAGCCAGTGCGACCTCCTCTGCGCGATAGATTTTGCGCAAATGATCTACCCAGCGATAGCGCGCTATGGCCGCGAGCCATGGCAATACGGGGCGGGAGGGGTCATGACTGCCGAGCTTTTTGTGCATCGACATCAATGTCTCCTGCACCAGATCGTCAAGCTGATGCGGAGGGATGCGCCGGCTGAAATAGCGCTGCAGCCAGCGGGAACACTCCTTGAGCAAGACCGAATAAGCCTGCCTGTCCCCCTTTTGGGAGAGTGCCATCAGGCGGGACAGGCTGGCTTCATCGGCGATCATGGGGCGTATTTCCGCGCTACAAGAGCATCGAGCGAGAATAGCCCGGCGCCGCGCACAATCAATATCAGGCACAGGGCAGCCCAGAGGGCATGGACCTGCCACCAGGCTTCAGGATAGACGAAAATCTGAATAACCAGAGTCATGCCCAATAGCCCGAGCGCTGCGCCACGTGTGAACAGACCCAGCACCAGCAGAACCGGCAAGGCATGTTCCGCGACTGTCGCCATGACGGCAGCAATATCCGACGGCAGCGGCACGGCGCTATAGTCTTCCGAGAAGAGATAATAGGTCGTGTCGCTGATCGAGAACAGGCTGCCTTCCTCGATTTTCGAGCGCCCGGAGCGCCAGAAGACACCCGCCAGCGCCAGCCGCGTGAGCAGCAGCGTCAGCCCTTCGGGGAGGCGACTGGAGGCGATTGCCACCAGCCGCTGATACAGTGCGATTGCCCCCTGCATGGCTTAGCTCTTTTTGGGGGTGAGTGAGCCATGGCCCTTGGGGGTGCTGATCTTGAGGCATGTGCCCGCTTTCACCAGCTTCCAGGCATTACCCTGATAATCGGTGGTAGACGTGCCCGCGCAGCTTGTGCCGGGGCCAGCGGAACAATCATTCTGCCCTGCCTTGGCGATGCCATAGCATTTTTCCATCTTGGGCTTGTCGCCAGCATGGGCGGCGCTTGCCATCCCCATGGCAACGGCTGCGGCAACAGCAGTAGAAACAAATGATGTGGTTTTAGTCTGAGTCATGATGGTCTCCTGTGGTTGGCGTGTGGTTCTGCCCCCTTGTTCGCCTGCATCTGTCCCATGGTTACAACTGACCATCGAAATTTTTTTCATATACCTTGTAACGTAATAGCCGGGGCATACGAATAGCCCAGTGCCAGCTACGGCACATTCTAATTGGAGACCTGATGATGTCCACGACCCTGAAAGGCGCAAGCCTCGCTTCTGCCGCCGCACTTTTCGCACTTTCTTCCATGGCAAATGCTGCAGATGCCCCTGAAGGCAGCACAGGCAAAGCCATTTCCGGTGATGACACTGTGCATTGCTATGGCGTGAATGCATGCAAAGGCAGTGCTGACTGCAAGACAACAACCCAGTCCTGCAAGGGCATGAACGCCTGTAAGGGCCACGGCTTCAAAGCCATGAAGGCTGGTGAATGCCTAACCAAGGGCGGCACAATCGGCGATCTGGGTTGATTGATTTGGTTGGTTTCAGCTTTTCCTGACCCCCATGGGACTGAAATCATATCTGGTGGTCCGGCATATTTGATATCCGGGCCACCATTTCTATTGTGAGGGAATGGTGATGAACGACATCGAAGCTTTTAAAGGCTTTGGGCTGGGTTTGCGCAAGGAGCATCACGCTGATTTCCTAGAGCGCAACATAGCTGTCGATTTTGTCGAAATCATCTCGGAAAATTTCATGGTTGAGGGCGGCAGACCGCTTGCCACGCTGGATGCCGTGAGAGAGCGCTATCCTGTCGCCATGCACGGCGTTTCCATGTCTATCGGCTCGGCCAAGGGGCTGGATGCGCAATATCTTGCACAGCTCAAGCGCCTTGCGGACCGCCTGCAGCCGCTTTGGGTGTCGGATCATCTTTGCTGGACCGGTATAGACGGACACAACACCCATGACCTGCTGCCGCTGCCTTATACTGAGGAAGCGCTCGACATTGTGTGCGCCAATATCGAAGCCGCGCAAGATGCCCTTGGCCGCGCGATGCTGTTTGAAAATCCGTCCAGCTATGTGAACTTTCCCGAAAGCGCGATGAGCGAGTGGACGTTCCTGAGCGAGATGAGCCAGCGCACCGGCTGTTATCTGCTGCTTGATGTGAATAATATCTATGTGAGTGCGGTCAATCACGGCTTTGATGCCGATGCCTTTCTGGCAGGCATTCCGGTTGAGAAGGTGCGGCAAATTCATCTGGCGGGCCATACGCCCGGAGAGATTATCATCGACACCCACGACCGCGCTGTATGCGAGGACGTCTGGCAGCTCTATGCCAAGGCCTGCGCGCGCTTTGGCCCGGCTGCAACGATGATCGAACGGGATGATGATATTCCGCCGCTTGCGGATCTGCTCGCCGAGCTGGATCACGCGCGGGATATCGCCAGCAAGGTTGAAAGGCTGGCGGCATGAGCCTCGTTGACCAGCAGCGGGATTTCCACTCGCATATTCTTTCGGAAGAGGCGGTGGATTGGCCCGGCTGGGATGATCGGATGCAGGCAGGCATGGCGGTGTATCGTAATGCCTATCGTGCGCGCCTGATGGAATGCATGCAGGCCAGCTATGACAAGACATGGAGCTGGGTAGGGGATGAGAGCTTCAATGCCGCTGCGGCGCACCACCTGATCCTAAACCCGCCCAAAAGCTGGACGCTCGACGCTATTGGCCTTGGTTTTGATGAAACCTTGCATCAGCTCTTTGCAGATGACCCTGAAGTGGCTGAGCTGGCCTGGCTTGAATGGGAGATGCAGCAGGCTTTTGTGGCGGAAGATGTCGCTCCTGTGGATGGCGCGGCCTTTGCGGAAGAAACATCCGCTTTTGATGACGAGGGCTGGACGGGCCTGCGCTTGTCATTCGCGCCCTCGCTGAAAGTGCGGAGCGTTCAATGCGATATTGCCGCGATATGGAGCGCAATATCAAAGGAAGAGGCCGTATCTGATCCGATAGCCTTATCAACACCGGCAAAGCTGATTGTTTGGCGCGAAGGCTTGCGGCCCTGTTTTCGCCAGCTTGATGCCGAGGAAGGCGAAGCATTGGATATGATGCAGGACGGGAAGAGCTTTGGCGCTATGTGTGATGCATTATCCCGGTCAGGCGACGAAGACAGCTCCGCTGCGCGCGCAGGTGCTATGCTGGGGCGCTGGATAGCCGATGGGCTTATTATCGGTTTGGCCTGAGTAAAAGGCTGGGCTTTAAAAAACGGGCCTGAGTGACAAGCCATGCCTGCTATAATTCATCTCTGAAAAATAGTGGCTCCCCGAGTAGGATTCGAACCTACGGCCATTCGATTAACAGTCGAATGCTCTACCGCTGAGCTATCGGGGAGCAGCCCGCTCTCGCTGGGCAGGCCGCGCCTATAGCAGCGCTTTTCATCGCAATGCAAGGGGCTTCACGCGATAAATTGTTCTGCCGCGATGCGATCATCCAACGTGTGTCCGGGATCGAACAACAAGGTGAGGGGTGTAGTGCGGTCTATCGAGACGTCAACGCAGGACACATCGCGCACTTCACGTTGGTCACCCACGGCACTGACGGGCCGTTTTTCAGGGTTTAGCACGTTGAAACGTATTTTGGTATTCTCCGGCAATATTGCGCCGCGCCAGCGTCTTGGGCGAAAGGGGCTGATCGGGGTTAATGCCATCAGGCTCGAACCCAGCGGCAAGATTGGTCCCTGCGCAGAAAGATTGTACGCGGTTGACCCTGCCGGAGTCGCTACGAGTACGCCATCGCAGACCAGCTCTGGCAGGGCGATGCGGCCATTAACGGCAACCTCGATCTTGGCGGTCTGGCGTGTTTCACGCAGCAGCGATACTTCGTTGATCGCCGGGATCGAAATATCTTCGCCATCGACAGTGGTGACGTGCATGCGCAACGGATTGACCTTGAAAGGCTTGGCAGCGTCTATCCTCTGTTCCAGCCGCTCGAGCCGCCACTCATTCATCAAAAAACCGACAGTGCCTAAATTCATGCCAAAGACGGGCAATGTACGGTGGCTTTCCAGCATGGCATGCAGGGTTTGCAGCATGAAACCATCGCCCCCCAGAGCGACAATCATGTCGGCCTCCGCAACATCGACAAAATCATATGTGGCGCGCAGCCGCTCTTCTGCTGCGCGTGCGGCAGGAGCGGAGGAAGCCAGCAGCGCGCGACGTGGCTCGGCGCTCATCCGCCGGTCACGCTCATATGGCGCCGCGTTGTACCTGAGTCGCCAGCAGGCCCGATCTGGAAATTATGGGCCAGTGGTTTGGAGACAAGGGCCCGGTCCAGCGCGGCGTCGACTGCGTCTATCCCGCCGGTGCGATAGGCCGTCTTGAAATCGACATGATCGTCATGGCCCAGACACATATATATCTTGCCTTCGCAGGTGAGGCGCATGCGGTTGCAGCCAGCACAAAAATTATTGGATAATGGCGTGATCAGGCCGAGACGAATATTGTCCATGCCCTGTGCAGAAAAATAGCGGGCAGGCCCTCCGCTACGATAGGACAGCGGCGTGAGCGGCACATGAGCTTCAATTTGCTTCACGGCCTCTCCCAGCGGGAGATAGCGATCTGTACGATCCTCGTCGATTTCGCCCAGTGGCATGGTTTCGATGAGGGTGAGGTCATGCCCTTGCTCTGCGCACCATTGCAGCATCGGGAAAAATCCATGGTCATTAAAATCACGCAGCGCGACCATATTAATCTTGATACGCATGCCCGCCTCGCGCGCCGCAGCCAGTCCAGCATGAACAGCGCTTATGTCACCGCCACGGGTGATGAATGCATAATCCTTCGGGTCAAGGCTGTCGATGCTGACATTGATGCGTTTTACCCCCGCATCAGCAAGGTCTTGTGCATGATGTGCAAGGCGGGTGCCGTTGGTGGTCAGCGTCAATTCATCGAGCGTGCCATGGTCGAGGTGGCGGCCGATGCGCCGCACCAGATCGATAAAATCGCGCCGTACCAGCGGTTCACCACCTGATAGCCTGATTTTGCGGACACCGCGCGCAATGAAGCGGTCGGCGATGATCGCTATTTCTTCCAGACTGAGAACTTCCTTGCGAGGCAGAAAGGTCATTTTTTCCGCCATGCAATAGCGGCACCGCAAATCGCATCTGTCCGTAACCGATATCCGCAGATATTCGATATGGCGGCCGAAACCGTCAATCATTGGCGGATTGGGAGGAGCGTGGGGAGAGTTCATATAGACTAGCTATGTCATGAAAGAGGCTGATGCAAGGGAATGCATGTGGATATAGGCAGCCTGTTGTCTCGAAAAATTCATATAAAACACCAAAATTGATGATTGTATAAGCGCTCGGTAACTTGTTCATTCTATGGATGCTTCTATGCATGTCACATATGGCGGGCGATAGGCTAAACGAGCGAGACGTAATGAAGAGCCACGACATGAAAACCCTGACTCTTCTTTCTGCTGACAGCGCAGATATCCTTGCTTCCCTCGCGCGGCTCAAATGGCAGGCTCTTCCTTATGATGGCGATGAAGAACAGGCGCTCCTTTCGTTGATCGATGCACGCAGCGGGGTTGATGCTGCGCTGACCCTCATGGGAGAAGCGCCACTGCTGGGCGCGGCAGTGGCTATTGTTCCCGAATCCGAAGATTTGACCAAATTAATGGCGCTGGGTGTCAGTCATTTTCTGCCCTGGCCCTGTAATGACAGTTTGTTGAGCGCTACGCTTGATGTCGTTGTTGCGCTTGCCGAGCCATATCGCAGCCATACGACCTCATATGACAATGATATGCGTGATGATAGTCGCGCAGGAGGCGGGATTGCTGCATCGCCGGACCGTGACAGCCTGACAGGGCTGGCCAGTCGCAGTGCGGCACGGCGCTGGATGGAAACACGGTTGCCAGAAGCAGGGGAAATAGAGATTGGTGCCTGCCTTTTGGTCGGGATCAGCCAGTTTGCCAGCGTGAATGCAGCTTATGGTAAAGTGGTGGGGGATGCGGTCCTGGCGCGCGCTGCCGGTCGTATAGCCCGCTGTGTCGAAACAGAGACGGGCGTATCGGCGCTTGTGGCGCGCATGGGCGGCACAGAATATCTGGTAGCGCTGGAAAAAAATACGGAATCGGGCGAAACAGATCAAAAGGCGGCTATCTCGGCCGAAGAGATTGCGCGGCTTATTCTCACCAATGTCTCACGTCCGTTTGTAGCAGATGACCAGGTTATTCGCCTTACGGCACGCTGCGGTTTAGCAGAGCCGATTTCCGGAGATGATGTTGCCAGCCTGCTGCGCCGTGCCAATGCGGCATTGGCAGATGCGCGCCGCTCAGGAACAAGCGACATTTGTGTGCGTGCCGCCAGAAAAACGCTGGGCAGCAATGCACGTTATGGCGATCCGGACAGGCTGGAGGCGGATTTGCGTCTTGCGCTGGATCGTGGCGAGATTGGTATCGTGTATCAGCCGCAATATGACAGCCTGACCGACCGGATAATGGGCGTTGAAGCCTTGGCGCGGTGGAACCACCCGACCTTGGGTCAGCTCGACGCCGGAACCTTGTTTGAGGCAGCGGATCGTTCCGATCATTTGTTGCCATTGTCGCTTAATATTCAGCGCACGGCCCTTAAGGAAGCCGGTGCATGGCCGCGTCATCTCTCCGGGTTACGGCTTTCTGTCAATGTAACAGCGGCAGATCTGGCGCAGGATGATTTTGTCACGCTGCTGCTCGACATGGTCGATGAGAGCGGTTTCCCGCGCCATCGCCTGACAGTCGAGATTACTGAAAGCGGCCTCATTGAGAATATCGACCGGGCGGCGGATATTTTGCATGAGCTGCGCAAAGAAGGGCTGTGGGTTGCAATTGACGATTTCGGCACCGGCTATTCCAGCCTTGCCTACCTCAAATCGCTGCATCCCGATTATCTCAAGATCGACCACAGCCTGAGCCGTGATATATTGGGCACGCCGCGCGATCGTGTCATTTTGCGCGCGATCATCGCAATGGCGCGCTCACTGGCGCTCACGGTTATTGCTGAAGGGGTGGAAAGCGAACAGCAACTCACCATGCTGGCCCGCGAAGGCTGCGAGATTTATCAAGGTTTCCTGCGTTCCCCGCCCGTAACCTGCGAAGAGCTGGCGAAGCTGGTGGAAAAAAGCTAGCCCGCCACTTTCGACAAGCCATTGGTGAGCTGTACGCCCGCGTGAAGGCGCGCGGCGCCGTCTTTCCAGGGGCGGGTGATGACCAGCTTATTGTCCGGGCGCAGCTTGGCCGTCCCTTTGAGCCGCTGGACATAATCGATTAGCCCTGCCGGGTTGGCGAACTGATCGTTATGGAAGGTGACAAGCGCACCTTTCGCACCGATGTCAAGTCGGGAAATGCCTGCTTTTACGCAATTCTGCTTGATCCGAATAAGCGTGAGCAGGTTTTCGGTTGATTTGGGCAGTGTGCCGAAGCGGTCGATCAGCTCGGCGGCGAATGCCTCGATAGCGTGATTGTCTTCAAGGTCGTTGAGGCGACGATAGAGCCCCATGCGCAGGTCAAGATCGGGGACATAATCCTCGGGGATCTGCACGGGCGCGTCGATCGTGATCTGCGGGCTGAAGGCGTCGCTCGGCACGAAGTCGGTCGAGCCGCCTGCCTTGGCCTCAAGGATCGCCTCTTCCAGCATCGATTGATACAGCTCGAAGCCGACCTCCTTGATATGACCGGATTGCTCATCACCCACCAGATTGCCTGCGCCGCGAATGTCGAGATCATGGCTGGCGAGCTGGAAGCCCGCGCCCAGCGTATCGAGGTCAGACAGCACCTTGAGGCGCTTTTCTGCCGTCTCGGTGATGATGCGGTTGGCGGGCGTGGTGAAATAGGCATAGGCGCGGGTTTTCGAGCGGCCCACGCGGCCACGCAATTGATAGAGCTGGGCAAGGCCGAAGCGTTCGGCGCGGTGAATGATGAGCGTATTGGCGCTGGGAATATCCAGACCGCTCTCGACGATAGTGGTGGAGAGCAGCACGTCATATTTCTTGTCGTAAAAGGCGGACATGCGCTCTTCAACCTCGCCAGCGGCCATCTGGCCATGGGCGACGACGGGCTTCACTTCGGGCACCTGCTCGCGCAGATAGTCCTCTATCTCGGTGATGTCCGATATGCGCGGCACGACGAAGAAGCTCTGGCCGCCACGATAATGCTCACGCAGCAACGCTTCGCGGATAACGACACCATCCCATGGCATGACATAGGTGCGCACAGCAAGGCGGTCCACGGGTGGCGTCTGGATGACGCTGAGCTCACGCAGGCCGGACATCGCCATTTGCAATGTGCGCGGGATGGGCGTGGCCGTGAGGGTGAGAACATGCACGTCGCTCTTGAGCTGCTTCAGGCGCTCCTTGTGGACGACGCCAAAGCGCTGTTCTTCATCAACAATAACAAGACCAAGCCGCTTAAACTTCAGACTTTTTGTTAGCAGTGCATGGGTACCGATAACAATATCGACGGTGCCGTTTTCCAGCCCTTCTTTGGTGGCCTTGGTTTCGGCGGCGGGGACAAGACGTGAGAGCCGCCCGATTTTGAGCGGGAATCCGGCAAAACGCTCAACGAAATTCTTGTGATGCTGGCGGGCGAGCAATGTCGTGGGGCAGATGAGCGCGACCTGCATGCCCGCCATTGCCGCAACAAAGGCACCGCGCAGGGCCACTTCGGTCTTGCCAAAGCCGACATCGCCGCACACCAGCCGGTCCATCGGGCGGCCCGCGCCCAGATCCTCGATCACATCGCTGATCGCACGGTCCTGATCTTCAGTTTCCTCATAGGGGAAGCGATCGACAAAGGCCGGGTATCCGCCTGCATCAGGTTCGGCGATTTCTGCCGGGCGGAGCGCACGCGCTGCCGCGACCTTGAGCAGATCACCCGCAATTGCGCGGATGCGCTCTTTCATCCGCGCCTTGCGACGCTGCCATGCCTCGCCGCCCAGCTTGTCGAGCTGGACACCATCATTGCCCGCACCATAGCGCGACAGCACATCGAGATTTTCGACCGGCACATAGAGCTTGTCGCCGCCCGCATATTCCAGCGCGACGCAATCATGCGGCGAATTGCCCACCGGAATGGAGGTCAGCCCGTCATAGCGGCCAATGCCATGATCAGCATGGACAACAAGGTCGCCCGGCGTGAGTGTCGCCAGCTCGGAGAGGAAGGCGTCCGCGCTCTTCTTGCGCTTGGCACGGCGCACCAGCCTGTCACCCAGCATGTCCTGCTCGGTGAGCAGCGCGACATCATCGCTGGCAAAACCATGATCGAGCGGCAATACGACCAGCGCCGTGCCGCCCTTGGCGGCCAATCCGAGCGCTTCCTGCCACCCTTCAGCCTGCGCGAGCGCGCCTGCCTTATGCTCCTCCAGCAAGCCGCTCAGGCGTTCACGCGCTCCGGGTGAATAGCTGGCGATGATGATCTTGCGGCCCGCTTTGCGCTGGTTGGCAATATGCACGGCAACGGCGTCATAGATATTGGCGTTTTGTGCGCGCTCCGGGGCGAAGTCGCGCGAGGAGTCTACACCAAAATCGATTACAGTGGCGCTTTCCGGTTCATGGAAAGGCGAGGTGATGTGAACAGGGTGCGCTGCAATCGCGGCGTCCCACTCTGCGCTGGTGAGATAGAGCTGGTCCGGGCCAAGCGGGCGATAGCTGCCCGGATCGGCTGCTATAGCGGCGACGCGGTTGGCGTGATAATCGGTGATCGCCTCAAAGCGGGTCTGCGCCGCGCCTGTCACCCCGCCGTCGCGCACGACCAGCGCACTGTCGCCGAAATGCTCGGTAAGCGGCACAAGGCGCTCTTCGAACAAGGGCAGCCAATGCTCCATGCCCGCAAGCCGCCGACCTTCGCTCACAGCCTGATAGAGCGGATCGCCGGTCGCCGTCGCGCCGAACAGTTCGCGGTAGCGCGAGCGGAAGCGCTTGATCGTCTCTTCGTCGAGCAGGGTTTCCGATGCGGGCAGCAGCGTGAAGCTTTTGACATCGCCGGTTGAGCGCTGCGTATTGGGGTCGAAGCTGCGCAGCGTCTCTATCTCGTCACCGAAAAAGTCGAGGCGCAAGGGTTCAGGCGCACCACCGGGATAGAGATCGACAATACCCCCGCGCACCGCAAATTCCCCTGCATCATGCACCGTGTCCGTGCGGCTGTAGCCATTGGCCTGCAGCAAGGCTGTGAGCTTGTTGATGGCGATGCTCTCGCCCGGTGCAAGCTGCGCAACAAGCTGGCGCACGCGGAAAGGTGTCAAGGTGCGCTGGGTGATGGCGGCGGCCGTGGTGATGACGAGCTGCGGCGATTGTATCGGGGCTTGCAGCGCGTGCAGACCGGCAAGGCGTTGCGCGGCGGAGCGCAGCGAGGGAGAGGCGCGGTCATAGGGCAGGCAGTCCCATGCCGGAATGGAGATGACCTGCAATTCCGGCGCGAACCAGCCTGCCGTGTCAGCAACAGCCTGCATCGCCAGTTCATCGGGCGCGATATAGACGGCGCGCGCGGCTTCCTTGCCCCCGGCGCAAGCGCGCGCAAGGTCGCTCAGCAAGAGCGGCAGAAAGCCCGTTGGCACGCCCGACAAAGTGAGCGGCGTATCGGCAGAAAGAATGCGGTTAAGGTCTGTCATTTATTCTGCAATGTCACGCATCATTTCGGTATGTCGATAAAGTCGAGTTTCTTGAACAGCTCCATCATCGGGCCTTGCAAATGCTCCGGCACGTCCGCCGTGCCCATACCCCAGGCCATGATATCAACATCCTGCTCTTCCAGCAGTTCCTCGAACCATATCATCTCTGTTTCGCTCCAGCCTGCGCCATAACGATTGAAGAAGCCGCCGACCATATAATCGGCTTCGCGCGTGCCGCGATGCCATGCGCGAAACTGCAGGCGGCGCAGGCGGGGATTGTCTTCCATGGCACTTTGTCCTTAAAGGCGTCTGATCACGTTTGATTGCGACGATGCGCTGAGCTATCGAAGGGCCATAGCCATGCGACCCGAACTACTCAATCCGCTGTTTACGGAAATTTCCGCGCTAAAGGGCGTGGGCAATGCGCTTTCCAAACCGCTGGAGCGCCTTGGGCTGTCGCGTATGGTCGATCTCGTCTTCCATTTGCCGACCGGATGGGTGGAGCGCAAACGGGTGAGTGCGCTCGATCATAATGATGTCGGACAGATCATCATCATCACGCTGACTGCGACCGATTATCGCTCTTCGGGCAGCCCGCGTGCGCCGTTTCGGGTAGTGGCGCAGGATGAAGCGGGCAATATCGTCACGCTTGTGTATTTCGGCAGGAATAGCGGCTGGCCAAAAAAGCTCTTTCCGCTGGGCGAACCGCGCATTGTTTCAGGCAAGCTGGATGCCTATGGCGATACGCTTCAGATTACGCATCCGGACTATGTCGAACCACTGGATAGCGAAACGGACGTCAAGCTGCGCGAAGCAACTTATCCGCTCTCGGAAGGCATTACGGCAGCACGTATGCGGGACCTGGTGGGGCAGGCGCTGGAACGTGCACCAGAGCTGCCGGAATGGATAGACAGCTCGGTGCTGGGGTCGCATGGCTGGAAAAACTGGCATGATGCGGCGCTTGCTGTTCATGCGACGCCGGACGCTCAGGATGCACGGCGACGGCTGGCTTATGATGAGATATTCTCCGGGCAACTGGCGCTGATGCTGGTGCGCGCGGCCTCGCGCAAGCGCAAGGCCCAGCCGATCATGCCGACGGGCAAGCTGCGCGATGCAGTGAAGCTTCCCTTTGCACCAACGGGCGCGCAGCAGCGCTCGGTGATGGAGATTGACGGAGATATTGCGCAATCCTCGCCGATGTTGCGGTTGCTGCAAGGCGATGTCGGCTCTGGCAAGACATGGGTGGCGCTGATGGCGTTGCTCGGCGCGGTCGAGAGCGGGATGCAGGGCGCTATGCTGGCGCCGACCGAGATATTGGCGCGCCAGCATTATGAGACATTGCGGGGCATGCTCTCTGGCGTTCCGATCAATATCGCTATCCTGACCGGGCGCGACAAGGGCAAGGCGCGCGAGGCGACGCTGATGGGGCTGGCGGACGGCAGCATCGATATATTGGTTGGCACTCATGCGATTTTTCAGGAAGCGGTGGCCTATAAAAATCTGGGCTTGATCGTGATTGACGAGCAGCATCGCTTTGGCGTCAACCAGAGGGTGATGCTGGCACAAAAAGCGCGGCTCAACCCGCATATGCTGGTGATGACCGCCACGCCGATCCCACGCACACTCACGCTCACTTATTATGGCGACATGGAGGTGAGCCGGCTTGATGAAATGCCGCCGGGCAGACAGCCGATCAAGACTTTGGTGATGTCGGTCGACAAGCTTGATGAGGTGATTGAAGGGCTGGGGCGGCATATAGCGACAGGCGGGCAGGCTTATTGGGTGTGTCCGCTGGTTGAAGAGAGCGAGCTTTCCGATCAGGTGGCGGCCGAAGTACGGGCGGAAGCGCTGCGCACGCGCTTTGGCGAGAAGATTGCGCTGGTCCATGGCCGCATGAAAGGGCCAGAGAAAGACGCGGTGATGGCGCGCTTCTCCAGCGGCGAGGCCAGCGTATTGGTGGCGACGACGGTGATTGAGGTGGGGGTCGATGTGCCCAATGCCTCGCTGATTATCATCGAGGGTGCGGATCGTTTCGGGCTGGCGCAATTGCACCAGTTGCGTGGACGGGTAGGGCGCGGGGACAAGGCATCGACCTGCCTGCTTTTGCGCAACAATGGCCTTTCCGAAACGGCGCGGGCGAGGCTTGCGTTGATGCGCGAGACCAATGACGGTTTTCTGATTGCCGAGGAGGATTTGCGGCTGCGCGGGGCGGGTGAATATCTTGGTACGCGGCAATCGGGCGAGCAAAAATTCCGTCTCGCTGGCGAAGAGGACATTAGTGACCTTATCGATATGGCGCGCGATGATGCGCGATTGCTGATCGACCGCGATGGCGGGCTGGAGTCAGAGCGCGGGCAGGCGGCGCGGCATTGCCTGTACTTGTTTGAGAGAGATTCTGCAGTGTCCTTGCTCAAGGGGGGATAGTCGTTATGCTGCACTGCGGAAACTTTCCGTAGCAAAGGACGTTAGCCATAAATGCAGCCTGAAAATTATCATATTGCGCTCAATCATCTGGATTGGCGTGTGCTCACAGGCATTGGCGGGAGCGTCATCGCAGCACTGGCCATTCACTTCGTCATCTTCGCGGTGATCCGAAGAATAATCAGACGCACGCAATCCACCAGCGACGATATTGTGATCCGCGCCGTTTATCAGCCTTCCCGCTGGCTGATTGTCCTTCTGATACTCATGGCCGGAATGCAGGCGGTGCGTCTGGGGCCGCAAGTCCAGTCATGGTGGACGATCGGTTCTGCTATGCTGCTGGCGGCTTTTACCGGCTGGCTGGCGTTGCGGGTCGTCAAGGCGCTCAGGCGAATAGTGGAATCCAGCGTAGACCTCACGGCCGAGGATAATCTGATGGCCCGGCGGCGCACCACCCGTGTGCGCATTCTTCACCGCATTGCGCAGGTGACGATAATATTTCTGACCATAGCCTTCATGCTGCTTGCCATTCCCAGTGTGCGCGCGGTTGGCGTGACCTTGGTGGCATCGGCCGGTTTGGCGGCTCTGGCGGTGGGCGCTGCGGCGCAGCCCGCCCTCAAAAACCTGATTGCCGGTATCCAGATGGCGTTTACAGAGCCGATCCGTCTTGACGATGTGGTGATTGTCGAGGGGGAGTGGGGCAAGATCGAGGATATCCGCCTGACCTATGTTGTCGTACGCATATGGGATGACAGGCGGCTGGTGGTGCCGGTGTCTTATTTCCTCGAAAAGCCTTTCCAGAACTGGACGCGCGAAACCAGCCATTTGCTCGGCACGGTGTTTATCTATGTCGATCATGGCGCAGACATTGAGGCGCTGCGCACGGCGTGGCTTGAGGCGGTGCAGGGCAATGAACGCTGGGATGGCCGTGTCGCGCTATTGCAGGTCACGGATCATAGCGCCGATGCCATGGAGCTGCGCGGCTTGCTGAGCGCGCGCGATGCCTCTGTTGCCTGGGATTTGCGCTGCGAAGTACGCGAGGCAATGATGGATTTTCTGCGCGAGCATAGGCCCGATGCGATGGTCAAGGAGCGGGTGCGGCTGGATGCGTTGCCGCCGCGCGCCAGCGAAGCCAGCCAGCCGCAAGGGCCGGTCTAGGCTTCTTTAAGCTTCGATTATCCCGTGCTTCTTCTTGCCAAAGCTGATCTTGTCGCCCGCTTTGGGCACCATGCCGCCGTCACGCACGACTTCATCATTCACCCGGATCGCGCCTTCTTCCAGCTTGCGCTTCACTTCCTTGTTGGAAGCCGCAAAACCCAGCGCGACGATCGCCGCAATGAGGTTTGGCGCTTCTGACAGCGTGATGCCGGGCAGGTCTGCGCCAGCACCGCCGCCTGCGAAGGTGGTCTCTGCGGTTTGCGCTGCCGCCTGAGCTGCCTCGCGCCCGTGCGCCATGCTGGTCGCTTCGTTCGCCAGCACCTTCTTGGCCTCGTTGATCTCCGCGCCTTCCAGCGCTTCAAGCCGCGCAATCTCATCAAGCGGCAGGTCGGTGAACAGGCGCAGGAAACGGCCTACGTCAGCATCCTGCGTGTTGCGCCAGAATTGCCAGTAATCATAAGCGGGCAGGGCGTCTTCATTGAGCCAGACCGCGCCGCTCGCTGTCTTGCCCATTTTGCCGCCGTCCGCCGTCGTGATGAGAGGTGTGGTCAGGCCGAACACTTCCGTGCCATCAACCCGGCGCGACAGCTCTATGCCGTTGACGATATTGCCCCATTGGTCCGACCCGCCAAGCTGCAGGCGACAGCTTACGCGCCGCGAGAGTTCGAGAAAATCATAGGCTTGCAGGATCATATAGTTGAATTCGAGAAAGGTGAGCGGCTGCTCGCGGTCGAGCCGCAGCTTCACCGAATCGAAGCTGAGCATGCGGTTGATAGTGAAATGACGCCCGATATCGCGCAGGAAGGGCACATATTCCAGAGCGTCGAGCCAGTCGGCATTGTTGACGAGAATAGCGTCTGTTGGCCCATCGCCAAAGGTCAGGAAGCGCTCGAATACGCGGCGGATCGAGGCGATGTTCGCGTCAATATCTGCATCGCCGAGCAGCTTGCGGCTCTCGTCTTTCCCGCTGGGATCTCCCACTTTTGTGGTGCCGCCACCCATGACGACTATTGGCTTATGGCCAGATTGCTGCAATCGTCGCAGCATCATGATTTGTACCAGACTGCCGACATGAAGCGAGGGGGCCGTCGCATCAAAACCGATATAGCCGGGCACAATCTGTTTGCCCGCAAGCGAATCTAGCCCTTCCGCATCGGTGAGTTGATGGATATAGCCTCTGCTTTCGAGCAGACGCAGCAGATCAGATGTATAATTGGTCATAGCGCCGCGCGCCTAGCATGGAGTGGGGAATTGGACAATATAGCGAGCCTTGTTTGTCATGGCGATACGCCGAGCGATGTTGTGCAAAGCATTATAGTATCGGGTAGCCGGGGAATAGCGGGTTTTGTGACCCTGCGCTATCATCTTACAGGAGATGTCGCGCGGCTTTCCCTGCCGGCTCCGGCTGAGCCTGCGCGCACAGATGGTCTCTGGGCCACGACATGCTTTGAGCTGTTTACCAGAGATCATGACGAGGATGTGTACCGGGAGTATAATTTCTCACCCTCAGGCCAATGGGCAGCCTATAGTTTTGAAGGCTATCGGGAAGGAATGTCGGCTATAGACATATGGGCGCCGCGTATCACGACGCAGGTGAAAGACGACGCATTGATCGTAGATGTGAATTTTGTCGCGCCCCATCTCACGCCGCAGATGGTCGGAGCATGCGCCGTGATTGAAGAAAAAGGCGGCGCCACATCCTATTGGGCACTGGTGCACCCGCCGGGGAAACCGGATTTTCACCATCGATCCTGCTTCGCATTCGAGCTTCCAGGGGCGGTTGTAGAATGAAGAATGGGATAGACAGGCTCATTGCCGACCCTGCATTGCGCAAGCCACTGGCAGGCAAACGGGTGGCCTTGCTCGCGCACCCTGCTTCCGTCACCACAGATTTAACGCATAGTCTGGATGCGTTGGCGAAATGTGATGATATAAAGCTTAGCGCCGCTTTCGGCCCGCAGCATGGCTTGCGTGGCGACAAGCAGGACAATATGATGGAATCGCCGGATTATAACGATCCGGTACATAATATCCCGATTTTCAGCCTGTATGGTGAAGTGCGTCGCCCGACGGACGCGATGATGGACCGCTTCGATGTGATCCTGATCGATCTTCAGGATTTGGGCTGCCGCATATACACGTTCATCACGACCTTGCTCTATGTGCTGGAGGCCGCAACGCAGCATGGCAAGGAAGTCTGGGTGTTGGACCGGCCCAATCCCGCTGGTCGCCCGGTCGAGGGGCTGACATTGCGCGCCGGGTGGGAGAGCTTTGTCGGTGCTGGCCCGATGCCGATGCGCCATGGCATGACATTGGGTGAGCTGGGTCACTGGTTTATCGCGCATTATAAGCTTGATGTCGCATATCGGGTGATCGAGATGCATTACTGGTTGCCAGAGGCCGCACCGGGGCTTGGTTGGCCGGAAGGCCGCCTGTGGATCAACCCCAGCCCCAATGCGCCGAACCTGAATATGGCGCGATGCTATGCAGGTACGGTTATGCTCGAAGGGGCGACATTGAGCGAGGGCAGGGGGACCACGCGCCCGCTGGAGATTATGGGCGCACCCGATATTGAGGCGTGCGCTGTGGTCGTCGGGATGCGCAGTCTCGCGCCACAATGGCTGCAGGGGTGCACGCTACGAGACATCTGGTTTGAGCCGACGTTTCACAAGCATGTCGGCCAGCTCTGCAATGGCATTCATATTCATGCCGAAGGCGCGGCTTATGATCATGAGGCATTTAAGCCATGGCGCTTGCAGGCGTTGGCGTTCAAGGCGATCCGGCGGCTATATCCTGATTATCCATTGTGGCGGGGCAAGGATTTCAAATATGAATATACTGATGACGTGCTGGCGATAGACGTCATCAACGGCTCGCCATTATTGCGCGAGTGGGTGGATGATGACGCGGCCACGCCTGCTGATCTTGATGCACTGACGGTGCCGGATGAACAGGCATGGAGCGAAGAGCGAAAAGCCTTCCTGCTTTATTGAGACGGAGCTATCGCGGTGGGGATTTGCTGCGTTCGAGCAATTGATCCAGCGTACCCTGCAGTCGGATAACCTCATCGCGCAATGCTGAAATTTCGCTGATGGCATGCGCATTGCTGACCTGCGCGGAAACCGGGCGGCGCTTCATGACCATCTTGCGGAGCCATTTGCCAACAGTGGCCAGCGCGTTGCGGCGGGGTATGGCCAGTGAACGGTTCCGGGGCAATGGGCTGGCTGCATTATTATAGGTTACCGCATAGGAAAGCGGCGGTGGCTGATTTGCCTTTGCCAGCGATGGTTCCTGTTTTTTGGGAGCCGCTATTGCAGGAGCCGGAGCAGGGGGCTGGTCCAATGCTGGCGCAGGGGTCTGTGCTTGTGTGGATTTTGTATCCGGAGGCAATGTTGCCGCTTTCGGCTTGCGCTTGCTGGTTGCTGCTTTGCGCGTTCGCGGTGCTGCTTTGCGCGTTGCGGGCTTGCCCTGCGGTTTTGCGGTTTTGCGCGGCGCCTTGCGTTTCGGCTTTTTGGGAGGCGGGGCTTCTACCAATGCCTCTGGCGATTTTGGCAATGCAAACGCACGCAGTGCCTCAGGCTCCTTGCGCGGCTTGAATATAGGCGGCAGTTGTTCTGGTGGAAAATGGATGGCGGATGGCGTCTTGGTTTGCCCATTATGATGACGCTGGCGTGTGCGACCGTGTTTCATGTTCATCCTCTCTTATTGTAAAATCTCGTCCTCCGATTGAAAAATCACTAAATATTGTGGCTCGTATAGCACTGACGTACGACAAGTTGAAGCGTGCGGATGAAATGTTACATCTGTTTTGGATGAATTTATCCGATATACAGGATCGCCATGTCCCGGCAGGGTAGATGCAAACAGACCGCGAAATTAATGGGTCCTGACCCTAAAGCGCTGATAATCAACGCTTGCGGCTTAGCTCGCGCATGGCCTCATCCAGTCCTTCGAGGGTGAGCGGATACATGCGGTTGTCGGTCAATTGCCGGATCATCCGGTTGGACTGGCTATAGTCCCAATAATCCTTGTTTTCCGGGTTAAGCCAGACAGTCGCCGGGTAGGTGCGTGTTACGCGCTCGATCCAGACGGAACCTGCTTCCTGGTTCATATGCTCTACTGCGCCGCCCGGATGGGTGATTTCATAAGGGCTCATGGCGGCGTCGCCGACGAAGATCACTTTATAATCATGGCCATATTTGTGGAGAATATCCCATGTGTTGATGCGCTCCGACCAGCGGCGGCGATTGTCCTTCCACACGCCTTCATAGAGGCAGTTGTGGAAATAGAAGAATTCGAGATTTTTGAACTCGGTCGTGGCCGCGCTGAACAGCTCCTCGGTCAGCTTGATATGCGGGTCCATTGAGCCGCCCACATCGAGGAACAGCAACAGCTTGACCGCATTGCGCCGCTCGGCGCGCATATGAATATCGAGCCAGCCCTGACGCGCCGTGCCGGTGACGGTTGCATCAAGGTCAAGCTCATCGGCGGCGCCTTCGCGCGCGAATTTACGCAGGCGGCGCAGCGCGACCTTGATGTTGCGGGTACCCAGCTCGCGGGTGGAATCGAGATTCTTGAACTCGCGCTTTTCCCAGACCTTGATAGCGCGCTTGTGGCGGCTTTCTCCGCCGATACGCACGCCTTCCGGGTTGTAGCCACCATTGCCGAAGGGCGATGTACCACCTGTGCCTATCCATTTATTGCCGCCTTGATGCCGTCCCTGTTGCTCCTCAAGGCGTTTTTTGAGCGTATCCATAATCTCGTCCCAGTCGCCCAGAGACTTGATCTTCTCCATCTCTTCTTCGCTGAGATATTTCTCGGCCACCGCGCGCAGCCATTCTTCAGGAATTTCACCACTGACATTGCCCGGAATGTCTGAAAATATGCCCTTGAATACCTTTGAGAAGACCTGATCAAAGCGGTCGATCAGCCCTTCATCCTTCACATAGGTAGCGCGCGAGAGGTAATAAAAGCTCTCTGGCGTGCGGTCGATCACTTCCTTGTCCAGCGCATCAAGCAGCACCAGATGCTCCTTGACCGAGGCCGGTATGCCCGCGGCGCGCAGTTCATCGAGGAAGTTCAGGAGCATGGGCTGTTATCCGCCCTGACGACGGTTCATAAACGCCAGTCGCTCGAACAGCATGACGTCCTGCTCATTCTTCAGTAGCGCGCCGTGCAACGGTGGAATCGCCTTTTTCGCGTCCTGCGATTGCAGCACGTCGAGCGGCATGTCCTCGGCGAGCAACAGCTTGAGCCAGTCGAGCAGTTCGCTGGTGCTGGGCTTTTTCTTGAGACCCGGCACTTCGCGCAGATCATAGAATATCTCCAGCGCGCGATTGACGAGAATTTTCTGGATCTTGGGGAAATGCACGTCGATGATAGACTGCATCGTCTCGCGGTCCGGGAACTGGATATAATGGAAAAAGCAGCGGCGCAGAAAGGCGTCGGGCAGTTCTTTCTCGTTGTTCGAGGTGATGACGACAATCGGGCGCTCTTTGGCCTTCACCGTCTCGCCGGTCTCATAGACATGAAATTCCATGCGATCCAGCTCTTGCAGCAGGTCGTTGGGGAACTCGATGTCGGCCTTGTCGATCTCGTCGATCAGCAGCACGGGGAGTTTAGGGGACGTAAACGCCTCCCACAGCTTGCCCTTCTTGATGTAGTTGCTGATGTCGTGGACGCGTTCTTCACCCAGTTGGCCATCGCGCAGGCGAGCAACGGCATCATATTCATAAAGGCCCTGATGCGCCTTGGTGGTGGATTTGATGTTCCACTCGATCAGCGGTGCATCCAGCGCGGCGGCGATCTGTTGCGCGAGCACTGTTTTGCCCGTGCCCGGCTCGCCTTTTACGAGCAGCGGACGGCGGAGCAACACGGCCGCATTGACCGCAACCTTCAGGTCATCAGTGGCGACATAATCCTTGGTGCCGTCAAAACGCATAAATCTGTTCCTATATTGCATTGCAATAGGCGATAGATGCGTTTGAACCTTCAGGCAAGTGTCGGCTAACAGGCCTCTTGTGCGCGAATATCCGAGCGCGCATGCATAAGGTCCCACAATCCGCGATGTTGACTGAGAAGCTGGCGCGCGCCAAATTGCATGGCGCGAACGGCGGCATCGTCAACCGCGATAGCTCTGGCGACAGCCAATGTATCATTCTGGCTTGGCAGATTGCACTGTACCGGCTCAATGCCCAGCCGGATCGCTGCGCGGTCAAGCAGGGCGCGGATGCCGGCCCAATCGAGCACCAGCGTCAATGCGGCACCCATAGCGCAACCACGACGGTCAGATTGTGCGAGCATCTCAAGCGCGTGGCGTTGCTGGAGCACTGTAGAGTCACAGCTGTTTTGTCCCGATGTACTGGGCACCGGTCCAAGTGCGACCGTAAGCTGTGTCAGGTAAGCGCGTTCATCCGCAAAGCCTTCGCAGGCCTGTACCAGCCAGTGGCGCGCTGCATTATCGGCGCTTCGTGTCGCGGCATGGTCGATCACACCAGGAAAACGGCCATGGAGAAGGCTCAGATAATGAGCGGCGTCTGCAAGAGAAGCGAGAGGACGCGCTCCATGATCATTGGCCGCCACGCACAGCATGTGCACATGATTATGCGCGGCTGTGCCGTCTACGCTGACAAGCGTTTCGATTATCGAGCTGATATCCCCGCCAATATGGGGGAATTGCGCGTGCTGCATATTACTACCTCATACTCCCCTTGTTCATCGGGGTTCGAGGATCGTTATAGGCTATCGCAGTAAATGGCCCGTTTATGGGATCGGCTCAATTCGCCGCATTTTTACGTCCCGCCTGTCTCGTAATGAAGCAGACAGGACGAAAATATGGTTACTGACGGAGAAAGGACTCCCTTTTTACGGGTGTTGTGCCGTAAGAATATAAACCGCATTTACTCAGGGTCAGGGGCTATTGATTATGAGGATCATGGGTTGAATCGATTGGCCGCGCTGCGAGGAAGAAAAGTGCAGGAAATGTGAGGCATTTTAAGCTTTTCTAACGTATCAGAGCGGTCAATAGGTCAATCCTAAAGGACACCATAATGGCTTTGATCTCGAACGAAACGCTCCTGCAAAGGTCACCATCTGTACGGCGGCCAGTTTCGCCGATATCTTCGCCATTGTGGCGCCATGACCGCGAAATTAATGGGTCCTGACTCGGGCGTCGTTTCAGTAGTTGCAAGATAGAGGCGTGAGATATACCCCTCGCGTTATGTGAAAGACAAAGGCCGCCTTGGCGCGGCTGATTTGACGTGGAGTGTTGATATTGTGGTGATCGCATTTTCATGGGCTGTAGCGCTGTGAGCGTTCGTAAGCATGTTGTCGTCTTCCATGAAACTACCGATCCGGCGTGGCAGTGGATTTCTCATCACCTGCCCGAGTTTGAATGGGTTTTTGTGCGTGCGCCGGCACCGGGCGGTGGTGTGTTGAGCAAGCTGGCGCGGTTGCGCTGTGCTTTCCAGGCAGCGCGAGCCGCTCGGTCTGCCGACCTTGTTGTGTCATTGGGGCCTGGACTGGGTTCAGCCCTTGAAATAGCCCGCCGTATCATCGGCGTGACAACGCAGCATTGCAGCTATTATCTTAATTTTGATCATATGCCTTATGGCCTGACACGCAAACGTCAGGCGTTGCCATATAGGATGATTGATCGCTTCGTTGTGTCGTCTACTATGGAGCGCTCGCTGTATTCGGCACATTTCGGGATCGATCCTGAACGCATTGATGTCATCCTGTGGAGTGTCAATCCGCCAGTCGCAACAGACAGACGGTTGGTGGAAGGAGATTATATATGCGCGGTAGGCGGCAATGCCCGTGATTATGCGATGTTGGTGCGCATTGCCCGCAGTAGACCGCATATGCAGTTTGTTATAGTTGCGCGCCCTGCCAATCTTGAAGGTCTGGATATACCGCCAAACGTTACAAGCTTTTGCAATATACCATTTTCCGATACAATGGCGATTGTCCGAGATGCGCGGGCCATGGCGTTACCGCTGATTGCGACCGATACGCCATGTGGCCATGTGACAATCGTCGCGGCCTTCTATCTTGGCACGCCCGTTGCCGCCACTGATTCAACGGGCATTACTGACTATATCCATGACGGTGAAAATGGATTGATCGCAGAATCGGGTTCGGATGAAGCATTGCGCAATGCACTTGACCGGCTTTGGAATGACCCGGCTTTAGCCAACCGTATAGGCGAAGCTGGCCGTGCGTTTGCCAGCGCTCACTGCGCAGAGACAAACTATTCGGATCACGTACGGAAACTGCTGTCCTACTGATCGAGAAAGGATCGCATTTTGCGGCTGCGAGACGGGTGTTTCAGTTTCCGCAATGCTTTTGCTTCAATCTGACGGATACGCTCGCGGGTCACGCTGAATTGCTGGCCCACTTCCTCAAGCGTGTGGTCGGTGTTCATACCAATACCGAAACGCATGCGCAGCACACGCTCTTCGCGCGGCGTAAGGCTGGCGAGAACGCGGGTGACCGTTTCCTTGAGATTGGCCTGAATGGCGGCATCGACCGGAATGATCGCATTTTTATCCTCGATGAAGTCACCCAGATGCGAATCTTCCTCGTCACCGATGGGCGTTTCAAGGCTGATCGGTTCCTTGGCGATTTTCATCACCTTACGGACTTTTTCGAGCGGCATGGACAGGCGAATGGCCATTTCTTCCGGCGTGGGCTCGCGGCCCTGCTCATGCAGAAACTGACGCGAGGTGCGCACGAGCTTGTTGATCGTCTCGATCATATGCACAGGAATACGGATGGTGCGGGCCTGATCAGCGATTGAACGGGTGATCGCCTGACGGATCCACCATGTTGCATAGGTGCTGAACTTATAGCCACGGCGATATTCAAACTTGTCCACCGCCTTCATCAGGCCGATATTGCCTTCCTGAATCAGGTCGAGGAACTGCAAACCGCGATTGGTGTATTTTTTTGCGATGGAGATGACCAGGCGCAGATTGGCTTCGACCATTTCCTTCTTGGCGATGCGGGCTTCGCGTTCACCTTTCTGCACCATATTGACGATCCGGCGAAACTCAGAGAGCGCCATGCCGGTAGCCTGCGCGATTTCGCCGACTTCGTTGCGAATACGCTCCACCGCATGGGATTCATTCTCTACGAAGGCCGCCCATTTCTTGTCGATCGTCGCAACTTTTTCAAGCCAGCCTTCATCCAGCTCGTGGTTGATATAATTATCAAGGAAGCTCTTGCGGTTGACTTTGTGGCGCTCGGCAAGGCGCAGCATTTGCCCGCCGAGCGTCGTGAGCCTGCGGTTGTAGCTGTAGAGCTGATCGACCAGATATTCGATTTTTTGCTGATGGAACTGTACGCTTTCAACTTGCGCGGTCAGGTCTTCGCGCAACTGCTGATAGGAATCTTCCGCCTTGGTGCTGATCGACTGGCCATTGGCCATGGCATCCAGCCGTGAAGCCTGCGCTTTGGCAAATTTATGGAAAATATCAGTAATGGTCGCGAATTTCTCCAGCGCCATCGGTTTCAACGTCTCTTCCATCTGGGCAAGAGAGAGGGTGTTGTCTTCTTCCTCTTCTTCTTCCACCCGGCGGGCGCGGCGTTCGGTCAGGCCATCATCTTCCTCTTCGCCGTCGGCGGGTTCGGATTCGACCTCGTCCTCTTCTTCCTTATAGCTGGGGCCAGCGGTTTTCTCGCTGATCTCGCCGTCATCGTCCTCGCTGCCTTCTTCCAGGTTTTCCGGTGCGGGGTCTTTCGAGAGCATCGCATCGAGATCGAGTATCTCGCGCAATTGCATTTCGCCATTGTTGAGCGCTGTCGACCATTCAATGATGGCATGGAACGTCGTCGGGCTTTCGCACAAACCGAGGATCATTGTATCACGACCAGATTCGATGCGCTTGGCAATGGCGATTTCGCCTTCACGCGAGAGCAGCTCGACGGCGCCCATTTCGCGCAGATACATGCGCACGGGGTCGTCTGTGCGGTCGGTTGTTTCTTTCTTCTTTTCGACTGTTACCTTTTCGGGGGTCTCGCTGCCGTCAATGGCCTCAACCTCGTCGTTGCCGCTGTCGTCATTATCGTCATTGGCGTCTTCTTCATTCTCGACGATATTGACGCCCATATCATTGAGCGCAGACATGACGTCTTCGATCTGCTCGGATGACATCTGGTCCTGTGGCAGAGCCTTGTTCAGCTCGTCATATGTGATGTAGCCACGCTTTGTGGCCTTTGCGATCAGCTTCTTGACCGAAGCCTCGTTAAGGTCGAGCAGGGGTGCGTCACCGCCTTCTGTTTCTTCGCTCTGACCTTTGCCTGCTGCCTTGCTCGCCATTCGTTCGCCTTGTTTCATATAGACCGTATCAAGCGGTCATAAGCTGTTCTTCTATATTCGCCTTGAGTTCCTTCAAGCGCTCATCATTTCGGCGCTTGAAAGCCATCAGATCGAGATGCTCTTGCCATAACGCCTCGTCAATACCTTCATCTTGCTCACGCGCATATATCTCTGCGGTCAATCGTTCAAGCTTTGGAGGATATTCCTGCTCGAACAAAAATATGTTTATGACCTCGCCGAGGTCCTGTTCCGCTACTGTCTTGTCCGCATCGGCCCTAAAAAATGAAAAGCGCACATCATGCGCGATGTTTCGGCGTTCCGGTTCAGTTACAGAGGCGTCCTGCAATATGGCGTCGATCAGGCTTTCTTCAAGGGCTGAACGCTCGAAAGATGCCTGTATAAGCATATTGGTCCAGTCCTTCAGCGCCTGGGTTGGCATATTGATACTGCCCAGCTGTTCGCGGTGGCTGTATAAAATGCCGGGAAAGCGCGATAATCCAAGCAATATGGCGCGCTTCATCATGCGCTCGATGCGCTGGCCCATATTGCCAATGTCAGAGCGTATCTCGTCACGAGTTTGTTTGATGAAGCCGCGAACTGCGCTGCGTTCCTGTTTCTTCCAGCCGAACTCGCTCCAGAAGCGATCCTTGAGCGCACGCTCATATTCGCGGCGGACGAGATCATCTTCTATCGTGCTGGCATGTTCGCCAAGCCGTTTTTGCAGGCCGGCGCGCGCCTCTGGCGTGGCGACAGAGCCGCCATCGCGTTCATGCTGCCACAGGCGCTCGACCATCGGCATGGCTGCAGCGATGCAGCTTTCGAATCCGGCAGCGCCTTTGGCTTTCACCAGATCATCCGGGTCCATGCCTTGCGGCAGCGTCACAAAGCCAAGCGACTGGCCGGGGCGGAGCAGGGGCAGGGCGCGCAAGGCAGCGCGATTGGCGGCTTTTTGCCCGGCGCTGTCGCCATCGAAGCACAATGTCGGCACATCGACGATCTTCCATAACCGCTCGATCTGATGCTCGGTGAGTGCGGTGCCCAGTGGCGCGACGCATTCATATATGCCCGCCTGCGCCAGCGCGATGACGTCCATATAGCCTTCGACGACGATGACGCGCTCGCTCTGGCGCGCGGCGGGCAATGCCTTGTCGATATTATAGAGCGTGCGCCCTTTGTCGAACAGCGGGGTATCGGGCGAATTGAGATATTTAGGCTCACCTTCGCCGATAATGCGCCCGCCAAAAGCGATAACCCGCCCGCGATTGTCGCGGATCGGGATCATCAGCCTGCCCCGGAAGCGATCATATGGCTCGCGGCCCCGGTCGTCTGGCTGGATCAATAGCCCGGCCTCGATCAGCATCTCGATCGGAAAATCGCGCAGTGCCGTCTTGAGTTTGCCGCGCGAATCGGGCGCGAAGCCGAAGCCGAAGGCGCGCCGGGTCGCATCGGTGATGCCGCGCTTCTCGAGATAGGCCCGTGCTTCTGCGCCATCCAGCCCGCCAAGCTGCGCCTCGAACCAGTCTTGGGCGGCTTGCATAACATCATGCAGACCGCGCGCCTGCTCGGCCTGTCGCGCCGCGCGCGGGTCTGGCGCGGGCATGTCCATCCCGGCATGATCCGCCAGCTCCTTGACGGCATCCATGAAGGGCAGGCCGCCATGGTCGGTCATCCAGCGGATAGCATCGCCATGCGCGCCGCAGCCGAAGCAATGGTAAAAGCCCTTGTCGTCGTTGATCGTGAAGCTGGGCGTCTTTTCGTTATGAAAAGGGCAGCACGCCTTATATTCCTTGCCCGCGCGCGTGACCTTCACGCTCTTGCCGATCAGGGTCGAGAGCGAGGTGCGCGCACGCAGTTCATCCAGAAATTGAGGCGACAGGGACATGGTCAGACTTTACCTGAAACTGGGAGGAGGGACAGATATATTCTACCGCTCCCCTTCCGTTCACGGGAGGGGCTGGGGGAGGGCCAATAACGCTTGCTCAATTGCCTCAACCACACCATCCAGATTGCCGATCACTTCATGATTCCAAAACCGCAGAACATGATAGCTCTGTCCCTCCAGAAAACGAGTCCTTCTTTCGTCTTCTTCGGTAGTACTGGCATGCAGACCTCCGTCCAATTCCACAATCAGTTTAGGAGTTCGCGCAACAAAGTCGCATATGTAGGGGCCGATGCAAACTTGACGGTTGAAGCGGGTGTTGGCGATTTGCCGCGCACGTATACGTTGCCATAAGATGCGCTCGGAATCTGTCGCGTTGTTTCGGAGCTTGCGGGCTAACGGAGTATTTTGACGATTTTGCCAAGGCATGTGATTTCATGCCCTCCCCCGGCCCCTCCCGCAAGCGGGAGGGGAAGAGACTTGTCCAATTCGGCAGAGTTAAACCAAAGCCGCCTTCACCAGCCCGCTGGCCTTGCTCATGTCGATCACGCTGCCGTGGCGCTCTTTCAGAACGGCCATGACCTTGCCCATGTCCTTGACCGACTCTGCGCCGACTTCCGCCTTGATCGCATCAATCGCGGCTTTTGTTTCGTCTTCGCTCATCTGTTGCGGCAGGAAGGTCTCGATTACGTCCAGCTCGGATTGCTCCTGCGCGGCGAGCTCGGCGCGGCCGCCTTGTTCATACATGGCAATCGATTCGCGGCGCTGCTTGACCATTTTCTGGAGCACATCGACGACAAGCGCGTCATCATCGGGCTTCTTGTCGCTGGTGCGCAGCTCGATGTCGCGATCCTTCACCTTGGCGAGAATCAGGCGGACAGCAGCAAGGCGCTCCTTGTCCTTGGCCTTCATGGCTTCGATTTGCGCGGCTTTCAGGGCGTCACGGATCATGACGGTGCGAATCCTCATATTGTCGAAAAGAAGCGACCAGCTATAACGGCAAAATCATTTTTTAACAGTCATTGACCGCAGCGCTGCAAAAGCATAGTTCACCGGCCGTTTAGCCTGCGCTTCCTGAGATGGTCGCGCGGCGCGGCCACAAAGCAAAAAGCAAAAGGAATGTAGACCATGGCAAACGCCACATACCCCGCCGTGCCCAAAGGAGCGACAGGGGTATTGGTATTGGCTGATGGGACATGCGTGTTCGGGCGCGGTTTCGGCGCAAGCGGCGCGGCGGTGGGCGAGGTTTGCTTCCACACCGCGATCACCGGCTATCAGGAGATCATGACCGACCCGAGCTTTGCCGGGCAGATCATCACCTTCACCTTCCCGCATATCGGCAATGTCGGCACCAACGTCGAGGATGTAGAGGCAGATGCGCCCCATGCTTTGGGCTGCATTGTGCGCGAAGATATCACCGCGCCGTCGAATTTCCGCAATGTGCAGGGCTTTGACGAATGGATGCAGGCGCAGGGTCGCATCGGCATTTCGGGCGTTGATACGCGCGCCTTGACCCGCCGCATCCGCGAGGCAGGCGCGCCCAATGCCGTGATCGCGCATGACGCAGCGGGCCGGTTTGATCTGAAAGCGCTGCATGAACAGGCGCAGGCATGGCCGGGGCTGGAGGGCATGGACCTCGCCAAGGATGTGACTGGCGCACAGCGCGACTGGACCGGTGGCGCTTGGACGCTTGGTGTGGGGTATGACACGAACGGAGGAGGCGAGCGCCCCCATGTCGTCGCACTCGATTTCGGCGCAAAGCACAATATCTTCCGCAACCTCATTACCGCTGGCGCGCGCGTCACCGTGTTGCCCGCCAGCGCGAGCTATGACGAGATAATGGCGCTGAAACCCGCTGGCGTGTTCCTCTCCAACGGTCCGGGTGATCCGGCGGCGACAGGCGAATATGCGGTGCCGGTCATCAAGGCGTTGCTCGACGCTGATATACCGCTCTTTGGTATCTGCCTTGGTCACCAGATGCTGGCGCTCGCCGCTGGCGCCAAGACGGTGAAAATGCATCAGGGCCACAGAGGCGCGAACCATCCGGTCAAGCATCTCGAACGCGGCCCAAGGTTCGGTAGGGTGGAAATCACGAGCATGAACCACGGCTTCGCGGTCGATACCGCAACATTGCCCGCCAATGTGAAGGAAACCCACGTCAGCCTGTTCGACGGCTCCAACTGCGGCATAGCCTTCACCGATAAACGCGCCTTCGGCGTCCAATATCACCCCGAAGCCTCCCCCGGCCCGCAGGACAGCTTCTACCTGTTCGAGAAATTCGTGGGGGGATTGGGGTGATTGGTTCTGATTTATTCCCGCACTTCAGAGTCGCATTTGCGAAATCTTTTCAGAACACAGGCTGGCCAGCAGCCCATTTACGAGAAGCAGAAGCAAAAACGGTGCTTGTTCACAAAAGCGAGGAGCTGGTAGAAAAATATTCTGTTTCCGACCTAATCTCACCGGATGAATTTGCCCAATATTTGTTCGACGACTTTCTTGATAAGTCGGTTTTGCAAAAGCATAAGGTGCAGTTTGCGGGTGATTATTTTACGTTTAACGGGATTAAGTATCGCCAATATATGGTTCAAATCGAGAGTGCCGACCCACTGTCAAACGAAGCCAATCGCATTGGAAATAGATTTTTCCCGGATGTTTTTGACGGGTATCGAGTGGCATTTGCAGGGGTAAAAGAGCAACCGCTCCCTCAAAATGCAATCGACGGGAAGCCATGGTCCAGTCTCGTCGTCCCAGTTAATACTGTTGTCGAGATAAAAGAAAAGGCGTCGGGACTTATATCGGCGATTCAGCAAGCCGATTTAGATGATCGTGTACGCGAAAATGCCTTGGCTCATGCACGAGCTGTCATTGATCTTTTGGATGCGCCAGATCCTCCATGGAGGTTGATCGTAGACCTTCTGAATAATCGATACTTGTGTGCCATCCTTAATAGTATGGCTATTTTACAATTAATAATGGGGTCGTTTGCATAAATGCCCAAAAGAACTGACATATCCTCCATCCTTATCATTGGCGCGGGTCCGATTATTATCGGTCAGGCGTGCGAGTTTGATTATTCGGGCACGCAGGCCTGCAAGGCGCTCAAGGAAGAGGGCTATCGCATCATTCTCGTCAACTCCAACCCGGCGACGATCATGACCGATCCGGACATGGCGGACGCGACCTATATCGAGCCGATCACGCCGGAAATCGTGGCGAAGATCATCGAGAAAGAGCGGCCGGACGCTGTACTGCCCACTATGGGCGGGCAGACCGCGCTCAATACGGCGCTGGCGCTGTTCAATGACGGCACGCTGGAGAAGTTCGGCTGCCAGATGATCGGCGCGGATGCCGAGGCTATCGACAAGGCCGAGGACCGGCTGAAATTCCGCGATGCGATGGACAGGCTGGGCCTTGAGTCCGCGCGCTCGGGGATCGCCCACACATTTGAAGAGGCGCTCGCTGTGCTGGAGCGCACCGGCCTGCCGTCCATCATCCGTCCCAGCTTCACCATGGGCGGCACCGGCGGCGGCGTGGCTTATAATCGCGAAGAATTTGAGACTATCGTTCGCTCCGGCCTTGATGCTTCACCGACTACCGAAGTGCTGATCGAAGAGTCGCTGCTGGGCTGGAAAGAATATGAGATGGAGGTTGTTCGTGACAAGAATGACAATGCCATCATCATCTGCTCGATCGAGAATATCGACCCTATGGGCGTGCATACCGGCGACAGCATCACGGTCGCCCCGGCATTAACGCTGACGGATAAAGAATATCAGATCATGCGCAATGCCAGTCTCGCCGTGTTGCGAGAAATTGGCGTAGAAACAGGTGGTTCAAACGTACAGTTCTCAGTCAATCCCAAGGATGGACGCCTGATCGTCATCGAGATGAACCCGCGTGTCTCGCGATCCTCGGCGCTCGCGTCCAAGGCGACCGGTTTCCCGATTGCCAAGGTCGCGGCCAAGCTGGCCGTGGGCTATACGCTCGACGAGATCACCAACGACATTACCGGCGCGACGCCCGCCAGCTTCGAGCCGACGATCGACTATGTAGTGACCAAAATCCCGCGCTTCGCTTTCGAGAAGTTCAAGGGCGCAGAGCCATTGCTGGGCACGGCGATGAAGTCCGTCGGCGAGGTGATGGCGATTGGCCGCAACATCCATGAAAGCATGCAGAAAGCGCTGCGTGGCCTAGAAACCGGACTGACCGGTTTTAACGAGGTTGGCCACCTAATTGACGCGCCCAAAGACGAAATTATCGCCGCGCTGGGCCAGCCGACGCCGGACCGGCTGCTGACGGCGGCGCAGGCATTGCGCGAGGGCCTTTCGGTGGAGGAAATCCACAACGTCGCCAAGTTCGACCCGTGGTTCCTGCAACGGCTCGAAGAGATTATCACTGCTGAGGCCGAGGTGCTCGAAAATGGTCTGCCACAGGATGCTGTGGCCATGCGCCGCCTCAAGTCGATGGGCTTTTCCGACAAGCGTCTTGCCGAACTCGCGCTGCGTTCCGCGCACCTGCCCAGCGGACAGGAAGGCGGCACGCATGGGCTGATCCACGAAGCGGTCAAAGCCATGACCGGCGGCACGACCGAGGCCGAAGTGCGCGCGCTGCGCCACAAGCTCGGCGTGCGGCCCGTCTTCAAGCGGATCGACACTTGCGCGGCGGAATTTGAAGCGAAAACGCCCTATATGTATTCCACCTATGAAGCGCCGACGTTTTTTGCGCCTCTGGGCAACAGCCCGTCGGCGTTTGGCGAGCCGGAATGCGAGAGCGCGCCGACCGACCGGAAAAAGGTTGTGATTCTGGGTGGCGGGCCGAACCGGATCGGGCAGGGCATCGAGTTCGATTATTGCTGCTGCCATGCCTGCTTCGCGCTCGACGAAGTGGGTTATGAGACGATCATGATCAACTGCAACCCGGAAACGGTATCGACCGATTATGACACGTCAGACCGGCTATATTTCGAACCGCTGACCGCCGAGGATGTGCTGGAAATTCTCCACACGGAAATGAGCAACGGCACGCTGGCAGGCGTTATCGTGCAGTTCGGTGGGCAAACGCCGCTGAAACTGGCGCAGGCGCTCGAAGATGCGGGCATCCCGATCCTTGGCACTTCGCCGGACGCGATTGACCTTGCCGAGGATCGTGAGCGCTTTGCCGCGCTGATTACCAGGCTGAAACTCAAGCAGCCCGCCAATGGCATTGCGCGCTCACGCGAGGAGGCCATCGCGGTGGCCAATCATATCGGTTATCCGGTGCTGATGCGCCCTTCCTATGTGCTGGGTGGCCGCGCAATGGAGATTGTCGACGGGCAGGCACAACTGGAAGAATATATCGCCACTGCCGTGCAGGTCTCTGGCGACTCTCCGGTGCTGATCGACCAATATCTGCGCGATGCGGTCGAGGTCGATGTCGATGCGCTGTGCGATGGTGATGATGTGGTGGTGGCCGGCGTGCTCCAGCATATCGAGGAAGCGGGCGTGCATTCGGGCGATAGCGCCTGTTCGCTGCCGCCCTACAGCCTGACCGCTGAGGTCATATCCGAGATTGAACGCCAGACCGATGCGCTGGCGCGTGCGCTCATGGTGCGTGGTCTGATGAATATTCAGTTCGCGGTGAAAGACGGAGAGGTTTACCTGATTGAGGTGAACCCACGGGCTTCGCGTACTGTGCCGTTCGTCGCCAAGGCCATTGGCGCACCGATCGCCAAGATCGCCGCGCGCGTGATGGCGGGTGAAAAGCTCAAGGATTTGCCGACAATAGATCGCAACGCCATCAATCATATCGCCGTCAAGGAAGCGGTGTTCCCGTTCAGCCGCTTCCCCGGCGTTGACCCTGTGCTCTCGCCAGAAATGAAATCGACCGGCGAAGTCATGGGCATAGACGCTGATTTTGCTACCGCCTTTGCCAAGTCTCAGCTCGGGGCAGGGGTTGTGTTGCCCTGTGAGGGCGCGATCTTCATTTCGGTCAAGGATACGGACAAGCCCGTAATCCTGCCTGCTGCGCGCAAGGCGGTGAAGCTGGGCTTTTCCATTGTCGCTACGGGGGGCACGGCGCGCTATCTGGAAGAGCAGGGCATATCGGTTGCAACGGTCAACAAGGTGGCGCAGGGACGCCCGCATATTGTCGACAGCATTACAGATGGCGGCATAGCGATGATCTTCAACACGACCGAAGGCTGGCAATCGCTGAAAGACAGCCATTCTATCCGCACCAGCGCGCTCAAAATGAAAATTCCGAGTTTCACAACAGCGGCAGCCAGCGTGGCGGCTGTTGATGCAATTGAAGCATTGGGTACGCATCCCCTTGAAGTCAAGGCGTTGCAATCCTATTATAGTTGATCGTATCTCCGGATTTTCCAATCAGGGGTAGAAAATCTGGCCGGTCCCTCGTTGAAGGCTGGCGGTGTGACATATTGGGGATTTGCACATGGCAACCGTTGAAAAAATGCCGATGCTTGAAATTGGTCATGATAAGCTGACCGCACAGCTGCGTGCATTAAAGGCGGAGCGTCCGCTGATCGTGGATGCTATCGAAGAAGCGCGTGCGCACGGCGACCTTTCCGAGAACGCCGAATATCATGCTGCTAAAGAGCGTCAGGGGCAGGTAGAAGCGACTATCGGGGATATTGAGGACAAGCTGTCACGCGCTCAGGTGATTGACCCCAAGACGCTCTCCGGCGACAAGATTGTCTTTGGTGCCACCGTCACTTTGCTCGATGAAGATGACAAGCCGGTGAAATATCAGATCGTGGGACAGGCCGAGGCGGACGCCAAGGCGGGCATGATTTCCTATAACAGCCCGATTGGCCGGGCGCTCATCGGTAAGGAAGTTGGCGATGATGTCGAGGTGATTGTGCCCTCCGGCGAAAAATATTACTGCGTTGATAAAATCGAGTTTATCTGAGGATATGCGCGCTGGTGGAGGTGCCCTAAATGCTGTCTGCTGAAGGGCGCACTACTATTGTTACTGCCGCCATTATCGCAGGAGCATATGTGCTTGCGGAGGTCAGTGGTTTCCATGCAGAATTATCCTATGCGGCAGGCTTTGTTCCCGGACGGGTCGGACAACCTGATCTGCTGGACCTTATACAATTGCACCTGCCGGTTCTGCCGGTATGGCTGACACCGCTCAGCGCCGCCTTGTTGCATGGTGGCTGGCTGCATCTTGGTTTTAATCTGCTCATCATGATATTTTGTGGGCGGCAGGTTGAGATGGTGCTTGGGCCGCGCCTGTGGCTTGTGCTGTTCGGGGCGGGGGCTTATGCCGCTGCATTGGGGCAGTGGGCGCTGGGGCCCAATATAGCAGTGCCGATGATTGGTGCCAGCGGCGCCATATCCGCTATTATCGGAGCTTATGCGCTGCTTTTCAGTAATAGCAAAGTGCGTGCCTTGGGGCCGATACCGGCCAGCGCGGTGCGCATGTTGTGGCTTGGCGCTGCCTGGGTTTTCCTGCAATTCCTCATGGGTATTGCCAGCAATGGTCCGGGCGGTGTTGATGGTTCGGGTGATGGCGTTGCGATAGGCGCGCATATAGGCGGTTTCATCGCCGGTATGATATTGATCCGCCCGATGCTGAAAAGGCGCTTCCGAAACGGGTCGCGCCCGGCAGGAAGAGGCTGAAAATAAAGAGCCTAGTGACCCGGACCTGAAGTTCGCTCTGCACCTGGCCGTTTCAATGTGGCGAATGTCAACACTACCTAGGCTTCGTCGTCCTTTGAAGGATCAAGCAGGCGGTGCAGGTGGACAATAACATATTTCATTTCGGCATCGTCAACAGTGCGTTGTGCCGCCCCGCGCCATGCCTTTTCTGCTGAGGCATAATCAGGGAAGACACCAAGAAAATCGATCTTATCCAGTTCTTCGAAATCAAGCGTGGTGGGGTCTGAAACACGCCCGCCCATGACAAGATGCAATTTGCTCATATTGTGCCTCACAAAGATAGGGTAGGGAAATAAAAGGGTGAATATTCTGCAGGTCAGCCGCCGCTGCTCTGCGGGTTGTCCTTTGCATGCTCTGCACCTGCTTCATCTGCTTCCGGACCCGAATCGGCCTTGATATCCGCTTTTGGTCCGCGGCGCAGGCGGGGCATGACCATGGCGATGACAGCACCAAAGGCAACTGCACCAGCCACCGCCGCCAACGGATGGTCTGAGACAATATGGCTTGCGCTGCCCAGCGCATCATCGGCCTTGTCGCGTGCACCAGCCATTTTTTTGGACGCTTTTGCGCCTGCTGTTTTTGCATTCTGACTGATATACTCGATTTTCTCGCTGGCCAGCGCGCGGGCACGGTCCAGCCGGTTCTGATGATCATCAGCCATTTTCTTTACCTTCGCTACTGTCTCCAACCGACTGGTCACAGGATAGTTCTTCTATGTAATGACGCACTGCATCATAAGCTGCCTTGCTGAGCTTGAACAGGGGCTTGCGTGACAAAACTGCACCGGCTGCCATTGCAGCGCCTATCGCCATGAGAGGGTTCGCGCGTGCTGTAGCGCGGCCTTTCGCTACTATATCAAGCCCTTTGTCCAGCAGATGGTTGCCCGCCTCTTTCGCAAGATTTGCCGGACGCGTCTGTTCGCGTGTCAAGTCAAGGAGCGCACGCAATTCTGTCCGTTTGCTGTCAGCCTGCGCTGAGAGTTCGCTCAGCCGTTCAATCTGTTTGTCCAGCCGACTGGTCATTGTGGCTCGCTTCGGTTTGCACTTTGAGACAGGAGATTGCGCATGACTTTGCGGATTTTGGCCCGCACCAGCATGAGCAGCAGGAGGACTAAAATAATACCGCTCATGAACACGATCAGCGTAGCGACCAGCGGACCGACATAGGGAGAGAGTATCCAGATCGCGCCAATCGGCAGGGCTAACAGAATGCCAAGCAACAAGAATATTGCCACGCCACCGAGCAAGGCGGAATAGCGCATGGCGGCTGCGATGATGGCAATACGCAGCTTTTGCCGTTCGGTTTCGATCTGGGCATATTCACGGCCGCTGGAGATCAGGCCCTGAATAATCTCAACGGTCGAGTGCTGTCTGCTGTTTTGGCTATCTGCGCCTTGCTCATGACCGCTGTCTTCAAAGGAAGCATTGCCGTCGTCGGTGCCTGCCGGGCCGTTGCTAATGGCATCAGCAGGTGCATCGGGGCTATATGTGTCTTCTTTTTCAGGCGACCAGCCCGTCCGGTTTTTCACGCGCATTGGCTCCCTTCAGCGATATGCACAAAGCCCACAAGGAATGGGTATGAAGACTTATTCGCTATCGCTGCCCGATCCTTTGGCGAGGCGCATAAGAACATAGCCGGCAATGGCAGCTGCGCCTATTGCAACAGCAGGGCTCTTGCGCACAAAGTCGCGTGCTTCACCGAGCAGCTGGTCAACATCCTTGGCATCAAGCGACTTGGCTGCGCCAGCAACGCTGGTTGCGGCCTGACGGGCATAATCGCCATATTGCGGACCGAGCTTTGTATCGACAGTCTCGGCGGTTTCGGAGATCAACTTGGCGAGGCCTTCCATCGCTTCGCCTGTTTTGGCTTTGGCGGTGCCTGCTGCATCGCGGGCGATCTGTCCAGCCTGTGACTTCATCTGCGCGCCCTGGGCCTTCCAGTCGTAGGTGGAGACGCTATCTTTGGCGTCATGAACCTTGCTGTCCAGCTTGCCTTTGACCTCAGCCGCCTTGGAGCGTGCTGCGGCTGACGCTGTGCTGAGCGCAGCACGGGCTTCCTGCGCGGATTGCGTAAATGTTGGTGCAGCGGCTGCAGCTTTGCTCGTGGTTTTGCGTGCTGTTGTTTTTGCTGCGGCCTTGGGTGCGGCGCGCTTGCGTGTGGTTTTCGTTGCGGTTGTTTTGCTGTTGGTTGCGTTGACCATGACTGTTTCCTTCCGATGTGAGGTTCCTAATGTCCCTCACAGACAATGCTTGAACATAAATAGCAGTTCCAATGCCGGTTTACACCCTGCCATGCATATTTTTTCAACGATGCAAGCCATGCCTCCATTGCCTTATCCGGCTCCTCTGTTTAAGCGGGCGCAAAATCATTGTGGGCAATGCCCCAGCAGCAGGAAGTGTATCATGACCGCTATTCTCGACATTCACGCCCGCCAGATTTTCGATAGCCGAGGTAATCCGACCGTTGAGGTGGATGTTTTGCTGGAAGATGGCAGCTTTGGTCGTGCTGCTGTTCCCTCCGGCGCGTCTACCGGCGCTTATGAGGCGGTTGAGAAGCGTGATGGAGACAAGAGCCGTTATATGGGCAAGGGCGTGCTCGGGGCGGTTGATGCTGTCAATGACCAGATTGCCGAAGTGGTTATTGGTATGGATGCCGAGGATCAGGGTGAGATTGATGCGGCGATGATCGCGCTTGATGGCACGGACAATAAAGCCAAGCTGGGCGCGAACGCCATTCTCGGTGTGTCGCTTGCGGTGGCCAAGGCTGCGGCCGACGCGCGTGGGTTGCCGCTCTATCGCTATGTTGGTGGTGTTTCTGCGCATGTGTTGCCGGTACCGATGATGAACATCATCAATGGTGGCGAGCATGCTGACAATCCGATTGATTTTCAGGAATTCATGATCATGCCGGTGGGCGCGGAAAGCATTGCGGATGCCGTGCGCATTGGTTCTGAGATTTTTCACACGCTGAAGAAAGGCCTGCATGACAAGGGTCTGTCTACCTCTGTTGGTGATGAAGGCGGCTTCGCGCCTAATCTTGCCAGCACGACCGATGCGCTCGATTTCATCATGGAGAGCATCAGCAAGGCAGGCTATACACCGGGCGATGATGTAGTGCTTGCGCTCGATTGCGCTTCGACCGAATTTTTCAAGGACGGCAAATATGAGATGGTGGGCGAGGGCAAGAGCCTGACGCCTGCCGAGATGGCCGATTATCTTGCCGACCTGTGCGCACGCTATCCGATCAAGTCGATCGAGGATGGCATGAGCGAGGATGATTTTGAGGGCTGGAAGATACTCACGGACAAAATCGGTGAGTCTGTGCAGCTGGTCGGTGATGATCTGTTTGTGACCAACCCCAGGCGCTTGTCCATGGGTATAGAGCAAGGACTTGCCAACTCCATGCTGGTGAAGGTCAATCAGATTGGATCGCTCAGCGAAACACTGGCCGCTGTCGATATGGCGCATCGCGCACGCTACACCAATGTCATGTCGCATCGCTCCGGTGAGACAGAAGATGCGACGATCGCCGACCTCGCGGTCGCTACCAACTGTGGTCAGATCAAAACAGGGTCGTTGGCCCGTTCTGACCGGCTTGCCAAATATAACCAGCTCATCCGTATCGAGGAGGAACTGGGCGATATGGCGGTTTATGCCGGGCGGGGCATTTTTCGCCATTAAGGCACCTCGCAACTTTTACTGACTTCTTTTTGTCGCAAATTTGGCGCGTTAACCATTTTTGGGTTGCGTGGACGAATCGACTGTGATTCAAGGGGTGCATGGCGCAATTGGCTAAACTTCGTATATTGTTCGCAGGGGCTTTGGGGCCAGCTATTGCCGTACTGCTGCTTGCTGTGTTCCTCGGCTATGCGATTTTGGGTTCCAACGGTATATTGGCCTGGGGCGGCTATACGCAACAGCTGCAGGACAGCCATGCTGAGCTGAAGGTGGTGCAGGCAGAGCGGGCTCGCATGGCCAACCGCGTTGCCTTGCTGGACCCCAGGCATGTGGACCCGGACATGGCGGATGAAATCATCCGGCGTGAGCTGAATGTTGCACATCCAGACGAGATCATCGTCCCACTGCGCTAAATCAATCGTCCACTCCGTTCTATCAACAGTGACCCGCTATAGCGGGATGATTTTTGATTGAATCAAAACGTGCCCCAGATTCTTTGTTTTCGTGTGATTTATTGACAAAAAGCGGTTTCCACTTTTTGTCATCACACTCTAATATTCTGCCTTGTGCGGACGGGTAGATGTGCACTTGTGCATTTGTACATTTGCGCATTATTAACCGAAATAATTCTATATAATTATCCAAATAGGATACTTACATGTAAGTGATTCATTCTTTCTTGGCTTTTATTATTTAGATGTCTATGAAGTTTGCATCTGTTCAAGAATGATAAAGAAGGATTGCTCCTTTGGCCAAATCACCCGCTCCGAGAACCCCGGCAAAGGCGAAAGCATCGCCGAGAAGAGCGCCTTCGCCGCCCAAGGCCAATCATAACAGCCCCAAACCCGATACACCGAAAGACTATCGGCCGAGCAAGGAAGAGTTGCTCGAATTTTATCGGCAAATGCTGCTGATTCGTCGTTTTGAAGAGAAAGCAGGGCAGCTCTATGGCCTTGGTCTGATCGGTGGGTTTTGCCATCTTTATATTGGGCAGGAGGCTGTTGCTGTAGGCATTCAATCGGCGCTTACGCCGGGTAAGGACAGCGTGATCACCGGCTATCGTGACCATGGACATATGCTGGCTTATGGTATTGACCCCAATTTGATTATGGCGGAGCTGACGGGGCGCGCGGCAGGTATTTCTAAAGGCAAGGGCGGCTCGATGCATA
>Ga0070727_10000686_pt1 | contig 40413 bp, 34 predicted proteins | sample tdAd472_FD_66722 | JGI IMG/M metagenome (GOLD analysis project Ga0070727, IMG submission 66722) | Marine sediment microbial communities from the Atlantic coast under amendment with organic carbon and nitrate - tdAd47.2 | ecosystem: Environmental > Aquatic > Marine > Coastal > Sediment | place... | reverse complement strand
TGCTCCTGCTTCCCGTGGCTGGAGCGCGCCGTCGGTCCGGCCTTCTTCTGGTCGGATGGGGCGATGATCGTCATTGCCGCCCTAGCGGCGTGGTTCGCTCCCAAGATGGCGAAGTTCAGTCAGGCTCGCACCGTTCTGGCCGGAGTCCTGGCTCTTGCGGTGGTCGCCTACGGCTGGGATCGCTTCGGTCCGCAGCCTGGATCCGAAGTACCTGCGACCATCACCGTCGCTGACGAGAGCTACGCCCTGCGTGAAGGGAAGGTCATGATCTTCTTCTTCAACCCGCAGTGCTTGCACTGCTTGGACGTCGGCCTGGATCTTTCGCGCTACACGATCCAATCCGACTTCCTAGGCGTCCCGACCCAGGAGCCGGAAAGCGCCAATGGATTCCTTGAGGATGCGGGCCTCACCGGGCGCGTCAAGCTCTCGCCCGATCTCGACCTCCTCAAGGAGACCTTCCCGTTCGACGACGTGCCGTACATCGCCGTGATCGAAGACGGCAAGATCCTCGAACGCTTCCAGTTCTTTGACCAGCCGGAATTCGGCGACAAGCTCAAGGAACTCGGCGTCGTAAAGTAGTCGAGCTTAGACCCGTTTCGGGTCGGGGTGCTTCCAGGGCGAACGGTACTTGCGTGCCAACAGGCGGTTCGCTTCTTTGTCGTTCCTGATCTCGCCCCGCGCCGCGTCCCATTCCAGCGAGCGCCCGAGCTTCATCGAGAGGTTCGCCAGGATGCAGGCCACCGTCGACGTGTGCGCTTGCTCGATGTCGGCGACCGGACGCGAGCGTTCATCCACGGCCTTCAGCCAGTCGCGCATGTGGCCTCGTACCGCCGATGCGACGTGCTTCTCAAGCCGCGGCTCGGTCTTGTCTTCCGGGTACTTCTCCAGCTCGTAGAGCGCGTCGCCGTGCATCGCCTTGGCGGACTTGTCGTTGGGGATGAAGTCCCAGCGATGCACGCCGGCCTTCAACGTGCCCTTGGTTCCGTAAATGATCCCCGCCCAGGGGTATTGCGGATCGGGCGCGGCGCCGTAGCTGCGATGCGTCCACACGATGGGGAACTGCGGATAGTCGAACGTCGCCACCTGCGTGTCAGTGATGTTGGCCTTGGACTCCTTCTGGACGTAGATGCCGCCGGTGGAGGAAACGCTCGTCGGGTAGCCCAGGTCCAACATCCAACGGACCATGTCGAGCATGTGGACGCACATGTCGCCTACGATGCCGTTGCCGTACTCCATGAAGGCGCGCCACGAACGCGGATGGACCATCTGGTTGTAGGGGCGCATCGGCGCCGGGCCGGTCCAACGGTCATAGTCGAACGTCGCGGGCGCCTCGGAGTCGGGCGGATTCCCGGTCGCGCGCATGTGGTAGTAGCAGCAGATCTCGATGTGGCCGATATCGCCGAGCAGGCCCTCATCCACGACCATGCGTTTGGCGTCGATCAGGTGCGGAGTCGAGCGGCGCTGCGTGCCGACCTGCACCACGCGGTCGTACTTGCGTGCGGCTGCCAGCATCGACTGGGATTCCACGATGTCGACCGCCGTCGGCTTCTGAACGTAGACGTCCAATCCCGCGCGGCAGGCGTCGATGGTGGGCAGCGCGTGCCAGTGGTCGGGAGGATCGATGATGACGAGGTCCATCTCCTCCTGCTTCAACATCTCCCGGTAGTCGGAGTACTTGCGCGGTTCGGCGCCGGACTTCTGGCGAGTCGCGGTCATCTTGGCGGCTTCGTCGAGCATGACGGAGTCGACGTCGCACAACGCGACCACTTCCACTGGTTCCACCTGGATCAGCCGGAACAGGTCGACCTTGCCGTACCAACCGGGGCCGATGACTCCGACCTTGCGAGGCGCGTCGGCCGCACGCAGTCCTGGAAGAAAAGCACCGGCCGCCGCCGCGGTGCCCAGGAATCCCCTTCTGTTCATCGACATGCTCGGTATTGTAACCGCCTATATGTACTATTTGCGTGGATCGTTCCCGCACTTCGCATCATCTATGTATTGTGAACGCTATGACCACCACAGCCATCAAGAACACGACCAAGAACGACCTCGCCGAAAGCACGCGAGAGACGGTGATCGCTCTCCTGCAGCAATCGACCGCCGAAGCCGTCGATCTACAGACGCAGGCCAAGCTCGCCCACTGGAATGTGAAGGGCCCCAACTTTATCGCTCTGCACGAGCTGTTCGACCAGGCGACGGACGACATCCGCAACTTCTCCGACGAACTTGCGGAGCGGCTGGTTCAGCTCGGCGGACTCGTTGAAGGCAACGTGCAGGCGATTGCCCAGGCGACGAATCTGCCCGTCTATTCAACGGAGATCCAATCAGGCGCTGATCACGTCGACGCCTTCTCGTCGGCTCTGGCGACGTTCGGCGCCCATGTTCGAGCGAATATCGACCGAGCCGATGAGGCTGGCGACCAGAATACGGCTGACCTGTTTACCGAGGTTTCTCGCGGGATCGATAAGCTTCTGTGGTTTGTCGAATCGCACAACCAGTAATCGCGTCGCAACAGACAAGCTCGCTGATAAACTCGCGGGATGCGTTCCATTCGTATCGCCGCCACCCAGTTCTCTCCCCTAGATCGGGACAAGAAGCGAAACCTGGAGCGCATCGATGCGTTGACCGCCCAAGCGGCGGCGGACGGGGCGGAGTTGGTTTGCTTCCATGAGTGCTGCATCCCGGGCTACACGTTCCTGGAGAACCTCTCGCGCGAGGACATCGAGTCGCTGGCCGAACCGGTTCCCTCAGGCTCGTCCGTTGCGGCCTTGATTGAGATTGCGAAGCGCCACAACGCCGGCGTGGCCGCGGGGTTGCTGGAGCTGGCGGACGGCGAGATCTACAACACCTACGTCGTCGTCGACCCCGACCAGGGCGTAATTGCGAAGCATCGCAAGATCCATGCGTTTGTCTCCGAGCATCTGGCTTGCGGCGACGAGTACACCGTCTTCGACTGGCGGGGTTGTCGCTTCGGCATTCTCATTTGCTACGACTGCAACCTCGTAGAGAATCCGCGCATGACCGCCATGCTCGGCGCCGAGATTCTGCTGGCGCCGCACGTGACGGGCTGCTTGCCGTCTCCGATGCCAGGGCGCGGCTTGGTGACGCGCGAAGTCTGGGAGAACCGCGAAGCGGATCCGGTGCGCTGCCGTCAGGAGTTCGACGGCCCCAAAGGCCGCGGATGGCTGATGCGTTGGCTACCCGCTCGCGCGTACGACAATGGCCTGTACATCGTTTATACGAACCCCATTGGCGACGAGAGCGGCACGATCAAGGGTGGGGGCTCAGTGATTCTCGATCCCTTTGGCGAGGTGCTGGAAGAGTGCCGCGAGCTGGGTGAAGACGTGGTGACGGCGACGCTTACGCCGGAGAAGCGGGAGGTCGCTCCCGGCAAGTTCTACGTCCAAGCGCGCCGACCGGAACTTTACCAGAAGTTCGTCGAGCCGAATCCGGATCTAGCGCCGGACGGGAAGCCGGTTATCTGGTGGAAGAAGCACCGCCAGTAGCGCTCTCTCTCCGGTGAGACTGAGAGCCATGCAACGGCTAACCGTGGAGTGGATACCCGACGAGGACGGCCTTGGTTACACGGCCCGGGTTCCAGACATCCCAGCCTACGGCGAAGGCGATACGAAAGATGAGGCGCTCTGTGATCTCAAGCAGGTTCTAGCGGCTTACGTGGACGCCTTTGGATTGGAGGCGACGCTGTCGAAAGTCTCCGGATGACGAATCTCTTCTAAGAAAATACCCGCTCGATTACCGTTCCGCCGAAATCCGTCAGCTTCTCGTGGCGTCCGTTGTGCAGCACCCAGAGCTGATTCTGGTCGAGCCCCAGCAGGTGCAGTACGGTTGCGTGGAAATCGCGCATCGTGAACGGGTCTTCAACTGCACGCAGACCCAGCTCGTCCGTCTCGCCGATGGTTTGGCCGCCCTTCACGCCGCCGCCCGCCATCCACATCGTGAAGCCGTGGGGGTTGTGATCGCGGCCGTTCCCGCTCTCCGACGTCGGCAGTCGTCCGAACTCTGCGCCCCAAATCACCAACGTCTCGTCCAGGAGTCCCCGGCCTTTCAAATCCTCTAACAGCGCTGCGACCGGTTGGTCGGAATGTCCCGCCATCTTCTCGTGGTTGGCCTTCAGGTCCTTGTGGGCGTCCCACTGCATGGAGATGGGGCCGCCGCCGGAGTAGATCTGCACGAAGCGGACGCCGCGCTCAACCATTCGCCGAGCCAGTAAGAGCCGCGTGCCGAACTCGCGCGTCGGTTCGGCGTCGAGGCCGTACATTTTCTTGGTGGCCGCTGATTCCTTGCGAAGGTCGACCGCCTCGGGCGCGTGCGACTGCATCCGGAACGCCAGCTCATACGACGCGATCCTTGCGGCCATCTCCGTGTCGTACTCGCCCGTGTCGCGGCGGTTCATTTCCTGGAGAAAGTCGAGAGTGCGACGCTGTCGCTCGGCACTCACACCCTCAGGGCGATCCAGGTGCAAGATCGGCTTCGGACCGGGTCGCAGCAGCGTCCCCTGGTAGACGGCCGGCAAGAAGCCCGCGCTCCAGCAGGGCGGTCCGCCTTCCGGCGTTCCCTCCGGCTGCGGCATCACTACGTAGGCGGGCAGGTTCTCGCTCTCCGATCCAAGCCCGTAAGTCGCCCAAGCTCCCATGCTCGGATGCGTCGCGAACAAACGGCCGTTGTGGACCTCGTACATCGCCGGCGCGTGGACGACGCTCCGTGTCGTGAAGGACCGCACAAAGCAGATGTCGTCCACATGCCGAGCGACATTGGGGAACAGTTCCGAAACCGGCAGTCCGCTCTGCCCATGTCGCTTGAACTTCCACGGCGTCCCGAGGATCGGCTGCGCGCCGTCCGTGAACTGTCCTCCGACCTTGCCGAAGCTCGCAGGCATTGACTGTCCGGCCAGGCGGTTGAGCTCCGGTTTCGGGTCGAACGAATCCATCGAACTCGGAGCGCCGACGTTGAAGATGAAAATCACCGACTTCGCGCGGGCGGGGAAGTGCGGGTCCTTCGCCGCCAGCGGATTCGTCGCCGCCGCGCTCTCGCGGGCGAGCAGGTGCTGCAACGCGACGGCGCCGAAGCCGTTGGCGGCCCCGCGCAACACGTCCCTGCGGCTCGGCTTACGGTCGATAAACGAACTCATTGCGATTCAACAAGGCCAAGCAGAAATCCGCCAGCTCCGTGTCCGGCGCCCCAAGGAACTCAACCGCGGATTCCATCTCCTCATTGTCCGGCGCCCGTGCGAGCGTCAACTCGTATCCTCGCTTGACCGCGCACTCTCGGTCTGGCCCGCAGTCGCCCTTCAAGCGCTCGGCGAACGAATTCGCCTCCGCCTGAACGAAGTCGCTGTTCAGCAACGAGAGCGCCTGCAGGGCATGGATCGAACTCGTCCGCACAGCACAGGAAGTCATCGTGTCCGGCTGATCAAAGTTGGCGAGCATCGGCAGCCGTACGGTCCGGCGGTTCAGGAGGTACAGGCTACGCCTGCGATGCTGGCTCAGATCCGGCGTGACCGGCCAGAGGTTGTCGGGCTCGGCTTCCGTGAAGATCAGGTCATAGACCTCTTGTTCGATGGGAACACGGACCGGGCGACCGCCCACTTCGCGGACCAGTCGACCTGAAGCCGCGAGCACGTTGTCGCGAATCATCTCGGCTTCCAGCCGCCGTTGGTTCGCGCGCCAGTAGAACTTGTTGTCCGGATCCTCTTCGGCCTTGGACGGATCGATTGTCGCCGCCTGACGATATGCGCTCGAAAGAACGATCATCCGATCGAGCGCTTTGACGCTCCACCCGCTCTCAACAAAATGGGCGGCCAGGTAGTCCAGCAACTCCGGGTGAGAAGCGCCGCCGCCCAGCAGGCCGAAGTTGTTCGGATCGGGTACGAGCCCGCGGCCCATGCGGAACTCCCAAATCCGGTTCGCCATCACGCGGGCGGTGAGCGGGTGCTCCTTTTCGGTCAGCCAGCGGGCCAACGCCGATCTCCGGCCTGCCGCCGTCTTCGGCGGAGCGCCGGCGCCGTAGTCGTCCAGCGCCGAGAGGAAATCCGGCCCGACTTGCTCTTGAGGATGACGGTGGTCCCCGATCTTGAGAACGTGCGTCGGTTCCGGCTCTTCCAGGTTGGCGACCGCGTAGGCGCCCTTGGGCGGATGCGGGCGCTCCAAATCAATCGCGTGCATGCGAGCTCGCAGTCCCGCACGCCGCTCTTTCTCGTCGCGGGGAATCCGAGCGACGACTTCGTACCAGGCGGCCTTGATCTGGTCCTCGGCTTCTTCCGCCATCCGGGCTTGATCGTCGTTGCGAAGCTTCTTCGGCAATTCCAGCGCGGCGAGGAACTCAGGCTCTAACTGCGCTCGCTTCTCGGCCACGATCTGGCGTCGGTACGGCTCCTCGATCGCCTTGATCTCTGCTCTGATCGGCTCTAGCCAGCCCTCATGCTCGGCGAGTGCCGCCTCGTACGTAGTCAGCTCCTCGACCTGGGCCAAGTTTCTCTCAGCGATCTCCGAACCCGAGAAGAACGCCTGTAGCTGGTAGTAATCCTTCTGCAAGATGGGATCGAACTTGTGGTCGTGGCAGCGTGCGCAATGGACCGTCAGTCCGAGAAAGACCTGCCCCACGCCGATCGTCATTTCTGTGAGGACTTCCTGGCGCGCCTCTTCGGGATCCTGGTTTCCACTCACGACGTGCCTCGGCCCGGCTCCGTTAAAGCCGGTTGCGATGAGCGCTTGCGTGTCGCCCGGGTATAGTTCGTCACCGGCGATCTGCTCGCGGACGAAGCGGTCGTAAGGTTTGTCGCTGTTGAACGACCGCACCACGTAGTCGCGGTAGCGCCAGGCATCGGTGCGGAAATGGTCCCGCTCGAAACCGTCTGTGTCGGAGTAACGCACCACGTCGAGCCACTTGAGCGCCCAGCGTTCTCCGTAGTGGGGCGAGGCCAGCAGCCGCTCGACCAGCGCCTCATAAGCGCGCGGCGACGTGTCGTCCAGGAACAAACGAGCTTCGGCGGGTGTCGGCCCGAGGCCGGTCAGGTCCAGGTAGACCCGACGCAGCAGTCGCTCCCGCTCCAACTCGCGGGACGGCTCCAGCCCCTGCGCCTCCAGGGCGTCCAATACGAACGCATCGACAGGCGTCCGTATCCATTCGGACGCGGATTCCGGGGGCGGGGGCGCGGCTACCGGTTCAAAGGCCCAGTACGAAACGGACGCCGCGAATAGAAGGACGGTCCACACCGCCCAAATTATACCCCTCGCCTACTGTGAGGGCGCCGCCGTCCAAGGCTGCTTGAGGCGGAGCGGCTTGAACCTGTACTTGATGATGCAATACAGAGCGCGAAATCCGTCTTTCATGCCGATCTTCTTGCCTTCGTCGTAGGTGCGTCCGTGGTAGGCGATGCCGACTTCGTAGATGCGCGCCCGCGCCTTCGCCAGCTTGGCGGTAATCTCCGGCTCGAAACCGAAGCGGTCTTCCTCCAAGGGGATGGCCTGGATCAACTCGCGCCGGAAGACCTTGTAGCAGGTCTCCATGTCGGTCAGATTGAGATCGGTCATCATGTTCGACAACAACGTGAGGAATCGATTTCCCACCGAGTGCCAGAAGTACAGAACACGATGCTCCTGGGTGGTGATGAAGCGCGACCCGTAGACGGCGTCCGCCTTCCCCGCGTCCAAGGGCTTCAGCAGCTTGTGATAGTCCTCGGGATCGTACTCGAGGTCGGCGTCCTGGATGATGACGAAGTCGCCCTTGGCGTGCTCGAAGCCGGTCCGGAGGGCCCGACCTTTTCCGTAGTTCTTGTCGTGGAACCGAACCTGGATGTTCGGATGGACCTGCTCGAGACGCTTCAACTCGTCTCGGGTGCCGTCGGTGGAGAAGTCGTCCACCATGACGAGCTCTTTGTCGACTTCCACTGCCTGCACGCGGTCGACGAGTTCAGAGACGGTTTGAACCTCGTTGTAAACAGGGATGACGATCGAGAGCTTCATGGGAGAGGGGACTGAGGCCGGTTTCGACCCCACGCCTCCAGTTTACCCGCACTCTGCGGATTTCGGGACCTTGCGATCGAGCGAAATACGCCTTAGGATCGGGACCATATGCAACGACGTCGTTTCCTCCAAACAGCCACTGCTTTCGTAGCCGCTTCGCAGGCTAGGCCGGTCCTAGGCGCGAACGATCGCGTCGAGCTCGCGGTGGTCGGGGTGGGCGGTCGAGGCCGTGATCACATCGAATACTTTTCGGACCTCCCCAACGCTCGAATCGCAGCCGTCTGCGACGTGAATCAAGCCGCTCGAGAGCGCGGTCAGGCGCTCGTGCGGAAACTGCAAGGCCACACGCCCAAGGCCTACGTGGATCAGCGTGAGCTGCATGAGGACAGAGACGTCCAGGCTGTTTCCATCGCCACGCCCAACCACTGGCACGCACTATCGACGGTGTGGGCGTGCGAAGCCGGAAAGGACGTCTACGTGGAGAAGCCGGCGAGCCACAATCCGTACGAAGGCCGCCGTATGACCGAGGCGGCGCGCAAACACGGCCGTATGGTCCAGGTCGGCTCCCAAAGCCGCTCCATCGGACACAAGCGCGACGCCATTGAGCAATTGCGCGGCGGCGTCATTGGCGATATCTACATGGCCCGCGGGCTTTGCTATCGTCGGCGGAATTCCATCGGAGTCACCCCCGAAGAACCGGTTCCGGCCGGACTCGACTGGGGACGTTTTCTCGGGCCGGCGCCGAAGCGGGCGTATACGAAGAATCGCTTCGACTACAACTGGCACTGGTTCTGGGACACGGGGAACGGCGACATCGGGAATCAGGGCGTCCATGAGTTGGACGTCGCCCGCTGGGGACTGGGGCTCGATGCCCAGGAACGCCCGGAGTCCGTCTCGTCGACCGGCGGAAAATTCATCTGGAAGGACGACCAGGAAACGCCGAACACGCAGCAGGCGACCTTTGACTACGAGTCGAGTCAAATCGTCTTCGACGTCCGCAACCTCAACACCGGCACCGAGTCGCAGATTCCCATGGGCAAGAGCCTTACCGGCAATCTGTTCTACGGCGACAAGGGTTTCGCCATCCTGCATCCGACCGGCTTCCAGGTCTTTATGGGAGATGATCGCGAGAAGACCGTGGATGAAGGCGTGCAGGAAGAGCGCGTGTGGGATCCACGTCCGCACATGGCCAACTTCCTGGATGCAGTCGCCGCTCGCGACCACACGATTCTCCACGCCGACGTGGCCGTCGGGGCGGCGGCGGCCGATCTGTGCCACTACGCGAACGCGTCTTATCGCACGGGACGTCGGTTGTCGGTCGATTCCAACAGCGGCCTCATCCCCGGCGATACCGCGGCGAATGCGATCCTCGAATACGCCGGACGCGGCAAGTATCGGATCTAGCCCGAAGTTTCGCCGATATCGCCGCCACGACTGATGTGCATCTCGTCGCTGGCCGGCGCCTTCTTACTGGCGCGCTTGGCCGCGGGCTTCGCCTTCGACCGAGCGGCGCTGCTCGGCGCGGCCTTACGGACGCTGGTCTGGGTCGTTCGTCCGTCCTCATACCCGACGACGGTGTGGTACACCGCGCGGTCGAAGAACTCGGAGATGGCTACGATGAGTTGCAGTTCTTGGTCCCGCTCGGAAGCGTCGCCCGGCAATGACTTCTGTACAAAGTCAATGAGCAACTGCTTGGTCTTCGTCAGCGAGTAGATGAGCTGCTCGAGCGGCATTCCTCCGTGGTATCGCTCGCGTCCCTTGGCCTCGTAGGTCTTTCGCAGCTTGTTCCAAGCGTGCGACTCCAGCCAATCGCCCAAGTTGGAGAAGAGATCCCGGACCACCCCGCGGTACTGCGCGTCGGAGAGATTCCTGTAGGAGGCGGCGCGCCCGTCGTTTCGCAACGACTCGACCAAGTCGATGGCGAGTTTGTTCGCATTCCGTTCGATTTCCAATACGAGTCGTCGAGATACCATAGCGGCCTACAGCATAGCGCGCCCGGCTCGACGTACAATCGACGATCATGCTGCGTTTCGCCTTGCTCGCCTTCGTGTCTTGCCTGCCGATGACCGCCGCTCCACATTGGGTTTACTTTGGAACCGGATCGGACGGCGTCTATGTGGCCTCGTTCGACGATGAAACAGGTCAGGTGGGGAACGTTCGTCGGGCCGCGGAAGTGACTCGGCCGAACTTTCTCGCAATCCACCCAACGCTGGATCGTCTGTACTCGGTCAATCGGCTGGCGGAGGACGGCGAGCCTCGCGACAGCGCGACGGCGTTTCGCTTCGATCGCGCGAGCGGCGATCTACAACGGATCAATCAACTGGCGACCCAGGGCTCCGGTTCGTGTCATGTCAACGTGGATGCGACAGGGCGGATGATCTCGATCGCCAACTACTCCAGCGGAAGTCTAGAGGCGATGTCGCTGCGGACGGACGGCGGGCTGGACGAGAACACGTCCTTCTTCCAACATCAGGGATCGAGCGTTCATCCGCGGCAGGCTGCCGCGCATACGCACTCAGTCAACTACTCGCCCGACAACCGTTTTCTCGTGGTGGCCGACCTGGGGATGGATCAGCTCTTGGTCTACCGAACCGATGTGGAGCGCGCCGCGCTGAAGCCGCACTCTTCTCCCTACCACTCGGTCGAACCAGGATCGGGGCCTCGTCATTTCACTTTCCATCCCAACGGGCGCTTCGCCTATGCGGTCAACGAACTTTCTTCCACCGTGACCGTACTGGAGTTCGACGCCGCCGCCGGCTCGTTCCAGACTCTCCAGACGATTTCTACGCTGGCTTCCGATTTCTCGGGAGAGAACACGACCGCCGAGATCCTCGTGCACCCTTCAGGGAAGTTTCTCTACGCCTCCAACCGCGGACACAATTCCATCGCGGTGTTCTCCGTCGATCCCGCCGGCGGTCGTCTGCGCTCTGTGCAGCGAGTCTCCACGCTGGGCGATTGGCCTCGAAACTTTCGGATTGCTCCAGGAGGGCGCTTTCTGCTCGCCGCGAATCAGAGATCGGACGAAGTCGTCGTGTTCGCCGTCGAGGCGGCAAGCGGACGCTTGACCCCGACCGGCATTGCAGCGGACGTTCCGGCTCCGATGTGTATTCGTTTTATAGAGCGGCGCTGAGCGCAGGCGTTTCGCGCGAGCCGTAGGCGTCGAACGGGCGGCCCTCCAGCAGAGCCCGAGCTTTGTTTTCGGGCACGGCTTTGGAGAATAGGAACCCTTGTCCGTAGCGGCAACCCATCGCTTGCAATCGAGTCAGTTGCTCGATCGTCTCGATGCCTTCGGCGACCACGTCGATTCCGAGGTCGTCGGCCAGCGTCAGCACCGCACGAACCAAGGAGCGCTCGGGCCCGTCATTGCCGAGCCGCCTGACGAAGCCGCGGTCGACCTTGATCACGTCGATTGGGAACGAGCAGAGCCGGCTGAGCGAGGAGCGCCCTGTTCCGAAGTCGTCCAGCGCCAGTCGGAAGCCTCGCTCCTTGAGCAACAGCAATTTGTCGATCGCCGGTTCGTCGGCCTCGGCCATCACGGTCTCGGTAATCTCCAGGTAGAGTTCCGACGGCTGAATTCGGGTCCTCGCGAGCAACTCGTCCAGACTGCCCAACAGCCCCTCGTCGGTGAACTGCGCTTCCGACAGGTTGACGGCGATCGGAGTGGCCGGAGCACCGGAGAGGTTCCATTCGTGACGGATTTCACACGCCCGCTCGAAGGCGCGCCAGCCGATCTTGCGCATCAGCCCGGAGTCCTCGGCGTAGCCCAGGAACTCCTTGGGCAGCGCCAAGTCTCCGTTCGGACGTCGCCATCGAATCAAGCCCTCAAAGCTCTCGAGCGATCCCGAGTCGAGCTCCACGATCGGCTGCAACTGCAGTTCCAGCTCTTCCTGTTCCAAGGCTCGGCGGAGATCCGCCTCCATCTGCACCTGGTGGACGATCTGCGTCCGCATTGCGGGCCGGAAGATTTGGAACGATCCGCGAGCGTTCTCCTTGGCCCGGTACATGGCCGTGTCGGCGTCTCTCAACAGGCTGGTGGGGTCGGATCGTCCTGGCCCCCCAACGACAATGCCGACTGACGCCGACGGCGTGACCCGACAACCGGCCACCGTAGCAGGTCGACTGACTGTCTCCAACAACCTACGGGCGAGTTCGACGGATGTCTCTTCGGAAGGGATCGCGGCCAGCAGAACGCCGAATTCGTCGCCGCCCAATCGCGCCACCAAGTCGTCGCCGCGGACGCAACGCGAAAGACGAGCGGAGACGGTTACCAACAGTTCGTCGCCGGCCAAGTGTCCCAGGCTGTCGTTGACCAACTTGAATCGATCCAAATCCAGGAACAGGACGGAATAGAGACTGGAGCCGGGGACGGCCTCGCTCTTGGCCTGCTCTAGACGGTCGATGAAAGCTGCACGATTCGGTAATCCCGTCAACGGATCGTGGGTCGCGTTGTGGTGTAGCTGGGTCTCAAGCAGCTTGCGCGCGGTGATGTCGGTGAGGACGCCCCGCAATCGAATCCGACCGTCGGCTTCAAAGATGATTCGGACCGAGTCGCGGATCCACAGCGTTCTTCCGTCCACCGCTTTCATCCGGTACTCAAGCTGATGGCCCTCGCGCCTTCGGATATTGTTGCGTCGGTATTCCGAGGCCCATTCTCCGTCCTGCTGATGCATGCGATCCGCCCAGAAAGTGGGGTTGTCCAGCCACTCGGACGGCGCGTAGCCCAGCAAGGCCTCCGCTTTTCGGCTGACGTAGGTGTAGCGCAGCGATTCCGGGTCAGCTTCGTAGGTGACGGCGTCCAGGGTGCTGATCAATCCCTGATAGTTCTCGTGGGACGTCTCGAGCGACTCCACGTTTCGCTCGTGCGTGCGCTTGAGGTAGAACATGGCCGCCACGATTCCAGCAATGCCGACCGCTCCCAGCCCGCCCTCCACCATGTGCGCTAATTGGCTGAGGCCGGGGGGCTTGAGCGTCGCCGCATCTAGGAGCTGGACCAGGCGGGACCAGGCGAAGAGCATCCACCCCATTTCGACCGGAGCGGTATCGAGCCGGCGGACGTAGATTAGGGCGACGAGCGCCGCCACCAACGTGGCGAGAGACGAGTAGAACGGAACGGTAGCGAAGTCCGCGGCCGGTCGGACTTCCAGGAAGTGAGTCCAGACCACCGGCGTCAGGGTCAGCACTACCCAGTGCACCCGGCGAAGGGCCGCCAATAACCGCGCCGCTCGGCCCTCTGGACGCGGGGCCGCCGCGGCGCTGTGCTCCAACTGCCGCTTGGATTTCAAGAACGTGAGGCCTTGCTAACAACTATAAGGAGCGCCAAGGCTCCCGCCCCATAAGGCGTTTACCGGTTATCTCTCGGCCGACCGCCTGAGTTGCCCGCCGTCAGTTGTAACAAGGAAGAGTGCTAAGGGTTTGTTTTCAACAGCTTTAGGGCAGCCGCGGTCATCGCCTGGACACCGGTGCGGACTGTCTCTACAGGCTCGGGACGAAAGTAGGGCGAGTGTAGGGACGGCAGACCCGGTTCGCCTGGATTCTTCGACTTTTGCATCCGCGCGGGATCGATCGTTCCCAGCCGGAACATGAAGATTGGAATGTCGTGCTCGGTGCGTCCAAAACGGGCAAAATCTTCGCCGCCCATTTCCGGCAAGATTTCGATGACGTTTTCCGCGCCCAACAGGTCGCGCCAGACCGGCAGCAGGAGCCTGCCGAGTTCCGGGTCGTTGTAGACGGCCGGCGTGTACTCGCGGTTGGCTAGGGTCACTGTAGGCATTCGATCGGCGGGCATCCCGAAGGCCTCGGCCGTCTTTATGGTGATCCGACGAATGGAGTCGAGCAATCTTCGACGGGTCTCGTCCGAGTAAGAGCGCACGGTCATCTGCAGCTTGACCTCCGGAGGAATGATGTTGTGCTTCGCCCCGCCGTGGATGGAGCCTACGGTCACCACCGCCGCGTCTTGAGGATCGACTTCACGGCTGACGATCGTCTGCAGCGCGACCACGATCTGCGCGGCAAGCACAATGGGGTCCTTGGCGAGATGCGGGTACGCTCCATGTCCTCCCACGCCTTGAACGGTCACGTCCACCGAGTCGACGTTAGCCATTGCGAAACCGAGTCGATACCCGATCGATCCCGTCTGGAGGGACGGATGCGAATGCAGTGCGATGATGTGGTCAGGCAGGGGGAAGCGCTCGAACAATCCCTCCGCCAGCATCGCGCGGGCGCCTCCGCCCCGCTCCTCGGCCGGCTGCGCAATCATCACTACCGTTCCCGACCAACCCGCCTTGGTGGAAGCCAAATTGCGGGCCGTGCCTACCCAGCTCGTCATGTGCGTATCATGGGCGCAGGCGTGCATCACGCCCACGTCTTGCCCCTGGTCGTCCAGAGCTCGAACGTCGCTCGCGTAGGAGGCTCCCGTTTGCTCGACGACCGGGAGTCCGTCCATATCCGCGCGGATCATCAGAGTCGGCCCGTCGCCGTTCTCCATTACGCCGACAACGCCCGTGCCGCCGAAGTTCTCCGTCACCTGGAAGCCGGCGTCACGGAGTTCCTTGGCCATCGTGGCGGCGGTCTCGGTCTCGTAGTAGCTCAGCTCTGGGTGTGCGTGCAGGTGTTTGTAGAGCGCGACGAGCTGGTCGAGACGCTCGCCGGAGAGTTCGGGAACCTCCAACGCGGCCAACGGCATAGAGAGCGCGAGCAGGGAGATGACGAAGCGCATCCCGGAAGAATGCCATGTTCGCCGGTCGAAGGTCTACTGCGGGCCGCTCAGGGTCTCAAGCTCTCCATGTAGACCGACATTGCGCCGATGCAGGAGCGCAGGACTTCAGGGTCGCGAGCGTTCTTGGCGAGGCCGGTCGCCCCTTCCACTCCGGCCACGAAGAAACCGGCCGCCTGTTTGCAGTCGACGCCCGCATCCACGGAGCCGGCCGCTTGGCCGCGCTGAAGGCTCTCCGCAATCCCCTCGCGCCACAGGGAGAAAACGGCAGCCAGCCTCGTTCGGAACTCGTCGTCGACGGAGGACATCTCCTGGGCGAGGTTGTTCAGAGGACAGCCGCAGTCGCAGACCTGAGCGATCTGTTCGTCCGTCATCGACTGCAACTGTGTCATCAGCGCGGTAATCGGGTCGTCCGTATCAGCGAGCGGGGCGATCCAGGTCTCCTGCATGTGTCCGCCGATGATCTCTTCCACAACGGCGTAGCCAAGCGCGGCCTTGTTGGGGAAATGGTGATATAGGGCCCCTTTAGTCAGGCCCGTATCTGCAAGAATTCGATCCACGCTGGCCGAGCGGAAGCCGTTTCGATAGATCTCCGCAAAGGCCGCCTCCAAGATCCGCTTGCGCGTCTGATCGGGGTTTCTCTTGACTACCATGTTGTCGCGGGTCCACAGTGCAGCACCGGTCGGCACTACATACCAGCTAGTATCCTAGCTGTCCGCAGGGTTGTCAACCGATTGAAGCGAAACCAATTAGGCGTTCGCTGCGTCTAATTCACGCAAGCCGATCGAAGACGCGCCCGTCGTAGTGAGGTAGAATACTGAGGGTTTCCGGATGGAGGAGAAGACAAGAATGAACAGGATTCAAACGTTGGTGTGCGCCCTGGCTTTGAGCGTGACTCCCGTGATGTTTGCAGAGGGCGACGCTGAAGCCGGACAAGAGCTTTTTGATTCGAAATGCTCGGTTTGTCACAACACCGACAGCAAAGATAAGAAGATTGGTCCCGGGCTCGCCGGCATTTCAGAGGGCACCCTGCCCAGCGGCAAGGAAGCGACCACGGAGAACATGCTCGAGAATCTCAACAAAGGCGGCGCCGGCATGCCTCCCTTTGAGAAGCTGCTCTCTGATGAAGAGAAGGCGGACCTGATCGCGTACGTCAAGACGCTCTAGTTCTCTGACACGCCACAAGAATCGTCGGAATTTCCGAAAGCGCGGCCAACTTGGCCGCGCTTTTCTTCGTTTGGGATCTAGCGGCTGAATTCCACACCAACAAGATGGGAGTCGCCGCTCCGCATCGAGTACCGTACCGTCGCTTCTCGTGTTCGTGAGTCGTAGCGAATGACGACCTCTCCCTGCTCCGGGCCCGACTGCTGGAGGCGGAGTTGTGCGCCCGACTCAGACAGGTTGGTAAACGAGGCAGGGATTCGAACGCGACTGAGGCCGTGTAACCACTCGATTTCAGCTTCCATCGCGACCGCACGACGCGGTGACTTCCGCCGGTCGGGCTGATACTTCAATCGCAGAGTACTCATCGGGCTATCCGCTACACACTCTTCCACGACGCACTGCATGCGCTCGTCGCCCCGACTGACCCAGACGTACTGGCCCTGCTCAAAACTGTGCTCGGATCGAAGCCGGATCTCCTGATCGTTCTGCTCGATCAAGTCGGCCGAGCAGACCACTCGGCATCCGAGCCAACTCGGCACCGAGATGGTGTGTCGTTCCTCCGCCTTCGACTGGGGTTGTTCCGGCGGCGTCTCAGCGGCGGGTGACGTTTCCGCGTCGTCAACGTGTCGCAATATCTTCTTGAGCATGTCTTCACCCATCGCTTCAATAGCTCTCTGTTCCAAGCGTGCCCCGAGGTGCGAAACGGGGTCAATGGACCGGAAATACCAGTCGCCCGAAACTGTCGGCGCCGACGCGTAGGGGGTTCAGTGGAGCAGTAGAGGAACCGTTGGTCCTAGGGGACATAGGGCGGTCGCCCGCAGGGCGGCTCCAGGCGGATTCGCGTAAAAATTCTATCGTTTCTTGAGTTTGCGGCGCTTCTTGCCGTCCTGCTCTTCCGGCGGCGGTGCGACGATCCTGAAATTGACCTCGATCGTCGTCTCGACCTCCACCGCTTGCCCGTTGAGCAGCAATGGGCGATAGCGCCACTGGCGGACCGCCTCGAGTGCAGCCCCGGTCAGCATGGGGTGGCCGCTTTCCAAGCCCAGCTCGCGGATCGCTCCGTCGCGAGCAATGATGGCGTGCAAGATGACCCGGCCGCCGATGCCCGCCTCAATCGCCTCTTCGGGGAAAACCGGCAGAATCCGGTTTACCAGGCGGGCCGCCTGCACCTGTCCGCCCACTCGGACCGGCTTGGGTACGGGCGGCGGTGCAATGTTTGAAGCGAGCATGCCCAACACGGATCCGCTGACGCCGTCCATCACTCCTCCCGGCATGCCCGGGGGCGGTGCGGTCCTGGGTTCGAGGTCCAGGCGGTCCTCAATCAGCGATATCTCTTCTGGGATCTTGCGCGGCTGACGCAAGACGTCTTCAAACCGCTCTCTGGGCCGGGTGGGAACCACTTTGACTTGGGGCGGCGGCGGAGGGGCGGGCGGGGGCGGCGGCGCGAGCAGGAACGACTGACGAGCCCAGTCCTGGACTGAGATCTCATACGTATTGAGGAGCGGCGCAAGCAGGAGACCCGCGATCGCAGCGATCTGCAAAGTCAGGGACCCTCCCATCGCCCATGAACGGCGATGCTCGTTCCCGTTGCGAATGAGCGATTGCTCGAACAAGAGTCCCTTCGTATGGGTCGTAATGCACGGCCGTCCGGTTACCGAATCAAGACCACTTCCGCCAGGTCGCGGTCCCGATGCAAACAGTACCTTCCGTCCTTCGGATGCACCCACACGCCTTCTGATGCTTCTAGGGCGGGGAAGTCCGCGGCGTTGCTGTAGAGCGTGCCGCCCTCGTCGGCTACTTCCGGGCTCATCGGGCCCATGTGGATATGGGCATGACACTGCGTCCTGAAAAAGTAAGCGTTCTCCGCCAGCCCCCAACGTGCCCCGAATAGCCGCTGCGCTTCGGTGATGGCCGCCTCCCAGACCTCCGCCCGTAGCTCTGCCGGGAGTCCGCCGGTGTGTTGAAGCTCGGACTCATGCGCCTTCGGTAAGGCCAAATAGCGATTGGGTTTGTGGGGGTTGATGTCCTTGAGGAAATAGACTGTGTCCGTCTGCTTCTCCGCCGTTCGGCAAAGGCTGCAAACGCGCGAACTCAGTGTCTCCGTCGCCGCATGGTCGCAGGGACAACCCACCACTGGAAACGGAGGGTTCGCGTAGATCAATACGGCTAGAACAATCCCCGCCGCTCCGATTCTTGGAAGCATTGCCGTAGTTCCTACTCTAGATGTGGCAAGCCGGAGCGATGCCGCGCTTGGCGAAGTACATCTGGTGATACTCTTCCGCTGTCCAGAATGTGGGGGCTTCGGTGATCTCCGTCACGATGGGGCGGTCGAAGTTCTCCTGCGCACGAGCCTTGGACGCTTCCGCCACGAGACGCTGCTCCTCGTTGAGATAGAAGATCGCCGAGCGGTACTGGGAGCCGACGTCCGGTCCCTGGCGGTTCATCGTGGTGGGGTCGTGCATCTTCCAGAAGGCGTCCGTCAGTTGGCTGAAGGTGACCTTCGCCGGGTCGAACTCGACCTCAACGGCCTCGGCGTGTCCCGTGTCGCTGTGGCACACCTCCTGATAGGTCGGATTCTCCGTAGTCCCGCCGATATAGCCGCAGGGCGCGAGCTTCACGCCGGGAATATCCATGAACGCTGATTCAACGCCCCAAAAACACCCTGCTGCGAAAATCGCTTTCTGCATGCCCTCATTATGGCGGGTGAGACGCCGCCGAGTGCGATCATCGAACAAGCGATGACGTTACATCTGGGGACTGAGCAACAGTTTGAGCGCGTGCGCGCCCTGTTGGAAGACTGCGAATTCGATGAAGTCGGGTTGGGCGATGTCCCCGACGCCGACGACCCTAAGGCGCTGCTCGCTTCGCTGTTCCTGCAGGCTGCGGCCATCCCCGAAGAGCGCGTTCGTGAACTGCTGCCCGCCGACGGGCTTCATGCCCTCGTCGATCTGGGCGTCTTGACTTCGTCTGAAGACGAGTTCCGCGCCGAGGTGCTGCTCTACCCGCTCCACGGGCTACACATCGTCTCCGACTTTCCTCGCGAAGGCGGCGACGATGAGTTCGTCTTTCCCGCTATTTCGCAGCAAACGCACGAGTACCTTGCACTGCTCCCGTCGGGACCCTGCGAGTCTTTGCTGGAAATCGGAACCGGTTCGGGCGCTGCTGCTCTGATCTCCGCCAAGAATTCCGGGGCCGCGTGGGCGACCGACGTCAGCCGCCGCTGCCTCCATTTTGCTGAGTTCAACCGCCGCTTGAACGCGATCGACAACGTCCAGATCTCGGAGAGCGACGTCTACGACGGCCTTGGCGACGAGACCTTCGATCGCATCATCGCGCACCCCCCGTACGTGCCGTGGACGGGCGACCAAGAGATCTACCGTCACGGCGGCCCCGACGGCGAATTCGTCGTGAGGCGCTTGGTCGAAGGATTGCCGAAACGGCTCCGCCCCGGCGGACGACTCTACCTGGCCGCCATGGGTTCGGATACGGTTGACGGCGAGTTGGAAGACCGGCTTCGCGGGATGCTCGGCGACCGTGCCGACGAGTTCGACATCGCCCTGGTTGAGCGCGAGATCATGCAGCCGCTCGAGTTCATCCTTCCTTGGGCGAAGGGCGAGAAGATGAGCTTCGAAGAAGCCTGGAGTCTCCATGAAGCCTTCAGGGAGAAGGGGATTCGGCGACTCGTGCGTTTCTCCCTCGTCCTTGAGCGCCGTACCGAGTTGGACGGACCCGCATTGACCGAGCGCCGCAAAGCCGGGAAGGGAACAGCCGGGCCGCAGATCGAGTCTCTACTCGACCGGAGGGACGATGCGTTGGGCGTTCTCTCGGACTGGGATGAACTGCTGGCCGTCCGCCCCAAGCCCCTCGATGATTGGACTCGCTTGGAAACCGTCGCGCAGGTCGACGATGCCGAGTGGCGTCCCGTTACGCACGTGCTGGAAAGCGAGTCCCCTTTTGCCTTCCGCACCGATTGCCGCCCCTGGGCCGCTGCCGCCCTGGCAAGATTCGACGGCAATCTGACTCTGGGCGAGGCGCTCGGCGACGAGACCTACGACGAAGAGGAAGCCCAAATTTTCTTCGGCTTGCTCTTTCAGGCGGGCGTACTAAGAGCTTGCTGACGCTTTCTCCAGCTTGAACGCGACCGAGTACGGACGGTACTTGCAACTCTCCAGCTTTCTGGGAGTGGGCGCCAGATGGTAGCGGTCCTCGGTTACCCGAGGCTCCTCGAAGTCGACCACCGTGAATCCAGTTCCGCGGAAAGCCTTCCAGTAGTCCGACAGCGGGCGGTGGAACCAGATGAACTCCTCTTTGAAGTGATGCCACGGCGGGTCGACTCGGCGCGTCCGCTCGAAGTAGGAGTGGTCCCAGCGATAGCTGATGTGCGGAAGGGCGCCGTGTACGGTCCCGGCCGCGCCTGGAAAACAAGGGTGCGAGAAAACGAGAACCGCCGTACCCTTCGGCCTCAGGACACGGTGAAAAGCGGCGACCGTATCTTCCAGGTCAGGCGTGTCCATGAGTACGTAGTTGGAGACGATCAGATCGCAGTACCCGTTCGGGACGGTGCGAAGCTCGCTGCAAGAGTCCACCCGGAAGTCGATTCCCAGGTAGTGCTCACGGGCGATGGCGATCATCTCTTCAGAGAAATCGACGCCGACGACACGCGCCCCCTTCTGGTGAAGCTGGTGCGAGAGATATCCGACCCCGCAGCCGGCGTCCAGCACCGTCCGGCCCTCGACCTCGCCGGCAAAAGTCCATAGCACCGGGTCCGAGTTCAGTCGCCGGTTCGGGTCGCCCTCGTCGCCGACCTGGATTCGCCAGTCCGCAGCCACGGAGTTCCAGAACCGACGCGTCCCTCGGATCTCTTTCTCGTCCATCGCATCGACCACCGTAGCAGGACTGGAAAGGCGCTCCGGCTAGTCCAAATCGAGCTGCCGCAGCTTGTCGTAAAGCAGTCGTCTGCTGATTCCTAGTCGAGCCGCTGCCTCTGTCCGATTCCCGTTGGCTTCCGCAAGGGCGCGTTCGACCAGCCTTCGCTCCAAGGCCCGTACATTTGCGTGAAACCCAGCTTCGAGGGGCACGGTGTCGAACGGACTCGTGTTGGCGCCCATCTCAGGCGCCGAGAGATGCTCCGGGCCGATTGGCGCTCCTCGAGCCAGAATGGCGGCGCGCTCCAGGACGTGCTCAAGCTCGCGCACGTTGCCCGGCCACGTTCTCGCTCTCAGCGCGTTCTGTGCTTCGTCGGTGACCGCCGTAGCCGGCGTTTCCAGTCGGAGCGCGACCCTCCTGAGAAGGGCGTCGGTCAGCTCGGGTAGATCCTCGGTGCGCTCCCGTAACGCCGGCAATGCGATCGTCACCACGTTCAGCCTGTAGTACAAGTCCTCGCGGAAGAGACGCTCCTTAACGGCCGCTTCCAGGTCTACGTGTGTCGCCGCCACCACCCGCACGTCCAAGCGAATGCTCTTGTCCGAGCCTAAACGCTCGATTGTGCGCTCTTGCAGAGCCCGCAGCAAACGCACCTGTGTCTCGGGGGCGAGGTCGCCGACTTCATCAAGAAACAGCGTGCCGCCTTGTGCGGCCTCAAACCTTCCGATCCGCCTCTGTGATGCGCCTGTGAACGCTCCCTTTTCGTGCCCAAAGAGCTCGCTTTCAATCAGTCCCGCCGGGATGGCGCCGCAGTTGACGGCGACGAATCGTCCCTTGGAGCGTTTGCTGTGGTGATGGATTTCTCGCGCAACTAGCTCCTTACCCGACCCCGATTCCCCGCGGATGAGGACTGTCGAATCCGTCGGCGCCGCGCGTCCGATGAGCTTGTAGACCTCCTGCATAGCCGGACCCGATCCGATCAGGCGCCCTTCCGTCTCAGCCTCGTCCAGGCGGTAGGACTCGAGCAGCCGAACGCGCCGACGTGATTCGAGAGCTCGCTCGATCTGCAGCAGCAGTTCGTCAAATCGGAGCGGCTTCGGGAGGTAGTCATAGGCTCCAAGCTTCATTGCCTCGATTGCGATGGACGACGCGCCGTAGGCGGTCATCACCAAAACGGCCGGAATGTCCTCTCGTTCGGCAAGGATCCGCAGCAGATCCAGGCCGTCCAACTCCGGCATGCGGATATCCAGCAGCAGCACGTCGAATCCCGGCGAAGCTCGCTCGATAGCCGTCCGCGCCTCGGCTCCGTCTGACGCCGCTGTTACTTGGTAGCCCTCGTCTTTCAGAAGATCGGTCAGAGCGGCACGCGCCTGGTCGTCGTCCTCCGCAATCAGAATCTGGATTGCTTCGCTCAAGCGGACTCCTTCGATGCGGCCGGCAGCGTTACGCGGAAGACTGTCCGTCCGGGCTCACTCTCAAGGCTCAATTCGCCGCCCTGTCGCCGCAGGATCTCGCGAGAAACGGCTAACCCCAGTCCGGACCCAGTCTCCTTCGTCGTGAAGTACGGGTCGAAAATCCTCTCGCGCACATCCTGGTCGACGCCGGGACCCGTGTCGCTCACATCGATCTCGATGGTTTGCGATCCATTGCGAGCCGTCACGTCGACGGAGCCGTTCTCCGGGGACGCCTCGACTGCGTTCAACAGTAGATTGAGAAGCACCTGCTCGATCTGTGACGCGTCAACGACGGCCTCACCAGCAGTCGACGTTTCCACTCCGATCTCAATTCTTTTGCGGGCCGCGCGCTCCGCTGCCATCGATACGGCGTGGCGGATCGATGGCTCAAGGGGCTGACGCTCGCGCGTCTCGGCGCCGGGCTTGCCGAACGCCAGCAGCTTCGTCAGTATTTCGTCCAGGCGATCGACCTCGGCTACCGCGGCATCAATCGGCGCCGTATCGAGCGACTCGGGTTCGGCCTCTTGCTTGCGGACTCGCCGCGCCAACAACTCCAGCGTCAGCCGAAGCGAGTTCAGCGGATTGCGAATCTCATGCGCTACCCCGCCGACGACCCGACCCAGCGCTGCTAACTTCTCCTGCTGGCGGACATGCTCTTCGAGCGCATCCCGAGCCCCGGCCATCTTGTTGATTGCCACCGCTAGCGCACCGAGGTCGCCGGACACAGCCGGCAGTCGGTGGGACAAGTCCGACTCAAGTCGCTCCAACCCCTGGTGCAAGTCCGCAACGCCCCGCCTTAGCTGGTACGAAATGGACATCAGAGCTCCGAATCCCAACAAGGCGGACAAGGCCAGTCCGCCCAGCAGCCAGGTTCGATCGGATGGCGCCGCGCTACCCACGTCTTGCAGCCGCCGCAGCGCCCACGCCTGGAACCTCCCTTCGGCGACCGCAGCCGCCACAAGGATGTCCTCACCGTCGTCCGATCGCCAGGTGCCTCTTGCTTGCGGCATCAGAAGAAAAGCGGTCTCGCCTCCTGACAGCCTAGGCAGCGGCGCGCCCGCCGAGGACCCTGCCGCGCCGATTACCCGTCCTTCCACTAGAAATCCGCCGCGCAGGCCGTCATAGGATCGGAGCACGGTTGCGGAGAGCGCGCGCAACGACAGGTCCTGCGCTTCTAGAGGAAGAGCGGCTAGGTCCTCATCCTGTCTGAACGCGAGACGATCGCTGTACGCCCGAGCCAACTCTGCCGCTGCCGTTGCGCACTGCTGTTCGGCTTCGGACACAATGCGCTCCTCCGCACCCACAACCACATCACGGACCAGGATTCCCGTAAGCGCCAGTAGCGAGATCGCAGCTACGGCCGTGACCGCGAGTTGCCCGCGAAGACTGTTGAGGACGGACATCAGAGTTTCGGGGGTGTGGGGATCCGGACTGCCGCCTGCGCAAGACTTTCGAGTCCCGCCACGATCTCTCGTGCCGCCTCGCCGAGGTCGCGTGCTCGTGCGTAGGCTTCCTTTTCGTAGGCCGCCCGGGCGCTTTGGTACAGGCGGCGCCCAGTCCGGATGTACTCCTTCGAGCGTGGATCTCCGCTCTGCCGTGCGAAATGCTCGCCCTGCATCAGGTCGAAGTACGTTTTTTCGAGCTCGCGAGCCGCGCGTTCTTGGGTGTCGCTGTCGCGGGGACTACCCTCGATCGCTTCTTCGATCTGGTCGCTCGCATCCAGGAAATCGTCCGCCGCCGCCAGGAGCCGTCCAAACAAATAGCGATCGTCCGTCGACTTCCGCGCGCGGTTGAGCAACTCAGATACCCGCTCATGCAGGAACTCGCGTTCCACGCTCGTAGCGGAACTCGTCGCCGCCTTGTTTAGTCTCGACGAGTACTGGTTCAATTCCTTGATCTGTTTCTCGCGTCGGTCATCCGCGCCCGCTAGCGCGCATCCAAGGACGGCGGCGGCGACCAGGAGTGTGGTTCGTGCAGCGTGTGTCACTAGAATCTCCACCGCATGCCCGCTTGGAGCCGTCTTGCTGATCCGGATGACGTCGGTTGTCCGAATAGCGATGAGCTCATGTTGCCGACGAATCCGCGAGGGTTGACCGTATTCATGAGGTTGAATGCATCGAGCGTCAAGGCAAGCTTGGAGCCGTCTGTGTCTCCGCTCACCGGCGGGAGGCCGAAAGTCTTCGAGACCCGGACGTCGAACTCCGCCGAAGCAGCGCCTCGCTCGCTGTTTCGGCCGACGCCCGCCGGGCGATCGCCGGTGAGTCCGTCTTCGTTGTCATCCAGGCCTGTGGTCAGAGTATACGGCGAGGCCGAGTCGGCCTCGAAGATTACCCCCAACTGAAACCAGTCCCTCACGTCGAATGAGCCGACCAAGTCCAGCCGGTGACGGCGATCGAATCCCGCAGGTCCCCACTCCCCGCTCAGATCTCTGCTGTTGGCCGGCAGGTCATCCTCGTCCGACACGTTGTTGTGGGCACGGCCCCAGCTATAGCGAACCGTGCCCCGAAAGAATTCGCTCAGTCGTCCGCGCAATTGCGTCCTCAAGCTGTAGCGCTCCGCTCGCGCGGAGGACTCAAGTTGTCGATGGATCCCAACTGCCGAGTCGGGACGAGTCGCCAGCCGAGGCAGCGGCGCATTTAGGTCTCGCGACCGAAGTAGCCCGACGCCCACGGAGTTCGTCCAGTTCATCGTGAGCACGGCCCTTTTGGTCAGGCGTCGCTCGACGCTCGCGCTGTACTGTGCAACGTATGGCGTCGCCAACTCCGAGGCCCACGTGACCAGATTGGGAGTGGATGCCACGCCGCCTTCGGGGCCGGGATCTGGAAAGCTCGGATGACGAACAAGCGTGTCGCTCATCCGGATACCGTCGAAGCGTAGGCGATCCTCGTACGCGCCCGATCCGATGTTGTCGTAGAAGATCCCGCCGCCGACCCGAATCGTCGTTCTGCCATCCGCTCCCAGTCCCTTCGCGAGCGACGCACGAGGTGCAAAATTGTCTGGGTCCGAGGCGTAGTTCTGACGGTCGTAGCGCAAACCCAGTGCCAGAGTCGCACGTTTCCCCAAACGGATGTTGTCTTGTACGAAACCTGCGACAGCGACGTCCCAGAACGTCAATTCCGGGTTGCCGACTCGGAATGAGTACGACAGCGGGCGACCGGCCGCGAAGTCATCCAACGTCGCGAAGCGAAAAGTGCCGCCGAAATTGTTGCGGTCAACTAGACGTGTTCTCTCAAGGTCCCTCAGCAACACACCCATGCGGAGAACGTGTGCGCCCTTTTGGTAGGAAAATACCCCCGCGCTCTCGGAATAGAACTCCGTCTCGCGACTGTCTCGCTGCGCGCCTCCCGCCGTAAAGGCGTCTTGCACGATGATCCTCGACCCCTCCGTCAGGCTCCAGTCCCTTGAAGTCTCGCGTCCCGCGCGGCCGGTCCAACTGAATAGGCTCGACGGACCAAATACTCGTCTGTAGCTCCAGTAGACGCCATGGTCGAGATCCTCTCCGTTCGAGCCGACTTCGGGCAGGGTGAATCCTCCAATACCGTTGTTTCTCTCAGATTCCTGCTCATACTCGTAGCGCACCGAGAATGCATGCTCGTAGTTTGGATGAAAATCCCAGCGAACCGACGCCTCGGTTTCCACCTCGGGGGACAGTACGGCGTCGCGATTCACGCCGCTAAGTGTGGTTGCGAAGATCGTTCTCGCCTCTCGATCGCGGTCATGCTCGGCGCTGAGGACGAATGAGTGTCGTCCGCTATTTCCGATCGGTCCCACGATGCTCCCCTCGATTCCAAACCTTCTTTGCTCCGGCCGACGATCTGCGAACGCATTCCGCGCGTCCAATAAGTGGTTGCGGATACGCATGTTCACTTGTCCGTGAAGACTTTCCGCCCCCTTTTTGGTGATCACTTCGATGCGAGCGTTGCCCGGCCGCGAATACTCCGCCGAATACGGGTCCTTGTTGATGCGGATCTCTTGGATGGCCGAGGGCGAGACGCCCAAGTCGCCCGTCTCCATTCCGTCCACCACCAGGCCCCCGCCGTCACCGCCGAATGACCCTCCATCGAGCAGGCCGCCGAGAGCCGACAGGATGTCTCCGTCCATCGCGGGCAACAACTGTAGTTCCTCCGTCGCGATCTCCACTCGGTCCGCGTTGTCGCCTGGATCGGTAGAATCGCCCCCAGGATCGGAGGCGTTGACCTGTACAACCTCCGTCTGCAGCCCGAGCGCCAGCACACATTGGATGCCTTCCTGCGACTCGACGACGTTCAATTCCATCAGGCAGGGCTGCAGATCAGTTGCTGCCGCGCTTAGCAGATAGACGCCGGCCGGCAGATCGTCGAATACGAAAGCTCCTGCCGCGTCCGTATGAAGCTGCTTTAGAGTGGTTTCGCTGGACAGTTCGACCGTCGCGTCGGGTACGGTCGCGCCGCTAGGATCCAAGGTAGTTCCTGCGATCCGGAGTCCTTCGGCCGGGCAGATACCTGCGGATAACAGCGCCAGCGCGACCAGATACGTCTGTGGGTTCACTGCAGAGCTCATTGATCACCAAATGAGCACCCAAGGGGCCGTTCTTGAATCTGCTGATAAGAAAAGGGGTTAGAGGGGCTTGGGTGCGGCGTCTGCGACCGGATACCGAACGACTCCGTCCGCATTCTTCACGATTCATCCGTGAATCCGCCGACTCGATGGGCACCGCCAAGAGGCGGTGGCGCATCGGACGGACCACCATCGCTTGCCGCCGTCTCCGCTACGCTTCCTGCGTCGGCTCCGCGGTGCGGTTCAGGACCAAGGTACGCTAGGTACTAGAGGGGCGAAGCGGTGGCTGCTGGCGGTGGGGAGAGTACCAGATGCCCACCTAGGGCGAAACTCTGATGTTTGGACCCAATTTAAGGGATCTACCTAGCACTCTTTCCGCGATCAAAGGCTTCGTTTTCGGGGCCGTCCGGAATCAACCCAAACGCAATAACTTCTTTAGAATGTGGTAGGCCCGAGCGGACTCGAACCGCTGACCTCTACCATGTCAAGGTAGCGCTCTAACCAGCTGAGCTACGGGCCTATTAGATCGATCCTAGCACGATGCGCGAGCCCGTGTCGACATCCCCCAAAAGACTTCAGAATGAGCGATTTCCCTAAGACTTTCCCTTCATTGACGTGGTACTAGCGGGACTCTACAATGGCGTTAGTTTCCGGCGGAATCTCCGTCGCCCGTCCCCCGAAACGACCATGGCCCAGCGCACCTCATCGACCGCCGCAGCCGCTTCTGAAGCCCCTGCAGCTAAGTCCAAAAAAATCAAAATCGCGGTCGCCGACGATCACACGATCTTCCGCGACGGCCTTCGCCGTCTCCTCGGTCTCGAGCCCGATTTCGAGATTGTGGCGGAAGCTCAGGACGGTACTGAAGTACCGGACATCCTGCGCGACAAAGAGCCTGATATCTTGCTGCTCGACTTGAAAATGCCCGGTTTGGACGGCCTCGGCGTCCTCCAGCGGATCCAGAATCAGAAGTACAAGACCAAGATCATCGTCTTGACCGCCTCGGACGACGAAGGCGAGTACGTGCAGGCCATGAAGTACGGCACCTGCGGCATCGTTCTCAAGCAAACCGCCACGGACTTGCTCATCAAGAGCATTCGCAAGGTCTACGGCGGCGAGATCTGGCTCGACGCCAAGACCACCGCTGCCGTGATGCGCCAGTTCGCGTCGCCCAGCGAGCCCAATCCTCGCGAGCGGGATAAGCCGAGGCTCTCCAATCGCGAGCGCGAAATCGTCGCTCTCGTCGCTCAAGGCTTTAAGAACAAAGAAATTGCGGAGCGCATGTTCATTTCCGAGCAGACCGTGAAGAATCACCTGCACAACATCTTTGACAAGCTCGGCGTCAGCGATCGTCTGGAACTGGCGCTCTACGCCATCCATCGTAATATCCGCCCGCTCTAACGGGCCGAACGGCGCTCCAGCGCTGCTAGACTAGCGGGTGAGGACTATCACCCATGTACCCCGAATACTTCATCGCCCCCATGCGCGAGGAACTCACCCGCCACGGCGTGGAAGAGGCGCGCACGCCTGAAGACGTCGATCGCTTGTTGACCAGCGGAGAGGAGTCCGTTCTGGTAGTCGTCAATTCAGTTTGCGGTTGCGCCGCCGGCAAGGCCCGTCCGGGGATCGTTCAGTCGCTCCAAAGCGAAGTGAAGCCGGACAAAGTCGCTACTGTGTTCGCCGGGGGAGACGTGGAAGCGGTGGCGCATCTGCGCCAGATCCTTTCCGACTATCCGCCGTCGTCGCCTTCCGTGGCGCTGTTCAAGGGCGGCAAGCCGGTGTATTTCATGCCCCGCTCGTCGATTGAAGGCTCGGACGCCCTGACCATCTCCGAGAACCTCAAGCAAGCCTTCCGCGAGCACTGCGCCTAATCGGCGGCCTTCTCCATAATCAGCTTGCGATGCGGGAAAGGGATCTCTACCCCTTCCGCGTCAAAGCGCTTCTTCAGCCGTCGATTGAATTCGCGACCAATGGCCCACTGTTGTCCGGGCAGCACGCGAATTCGGCCCTTGACGACGATTGCTGAGTCTAAGAACTTGTCGAGACCGAAGATCTCCGCCTCCGCCAAGATAACGGGCGCGAACTCCTCCTCCCCACGCATCGAGTCCACCGTCTCACGGATCAACTCGACGATCCGGTCTGAATCCTCCTTGTAGGCGACGCCGACATCGAAGACGTGGCAGGAGAAATCGCGCGTGCGATTGGCGAGCGTCGTGATCCCGCCGTTCGGAAACACGTGCACCGTGCCTTCCACGTCGCGCAGCACGGTCGTCCGCAAATTAATCTGCTCGACCAACCCGCTTTGGCCGTTGATCACCGCCACGTCGCCGACCCGAATCTGGTTCTCCAGCAGGATGAAGAACCCGCCGAAGAAGTCTCGCACCAAGTTCTGAGCGCCGAAACCGATGGCGAGACCAGCTACGCCCGCCCCCGCCAGGAGGGGCCCGATGTCGAAGCCGATTTCGCTCAGGGCCATCACGGCCGCTGCCGCCCAGACGAGAAGACTCGCGGACCGGCGACTCACGCTGGCCAGCGTTGCCGTGCGTTTCTCGCGTTCGGAGGCGGCGACCGATCCGACCGGCTCGTCGTCGCTGGAAAATAGCGCTATAACGATCCGTTCCAACGCCCCGCCAAACAAGCGTGAGGCGATTGCCGCGGCGAGTAGAACCAGCAGGAACCTGAGCGCTTTCGCGGCCGCCTCAAGCACCCAAGGTGCAATGGCGTCCTCAAAGTGTGCTGCCGAAAGCAGTTCCGAGAGTGAGAGTTCTCCCATAGGATTGACGGCGCCTCTTGTCTACGACCCCTTCTTGCCCAATTCGCGCAGCGATTCCGTATAGGGCGCTTTCGCGACGCCGTGCTGAGTGATGATCGCGGTCACGTACTTGCTCGGCGTCACGTCGAAAGCCGGGTTCATCACGGCTGTTCCCTCCGGAGCAATCGCTGCTCCGTGAACGTGCGTGACTTCCTCCGCTGCGCGTTCTTCAATCGGGATTTGATCGCCGGACGTCAGTTCGTAGTCGATCGTCGAAATCGGAGCGGCCACATAGAACGGGATGCCGTTCTCCTTGGCGAGGACGGCCACGGAGTAGGTGCCGATCTTGTTGGCGACGTCGCCGTTGCCGGCAATGCGGTCAGCACCGACCACCACCGCTTGTACCTTCCCGGCCCGCATGGTGTGTCCTGCCATGTTATCGGTCAACAAGGTCACCGGGATGTCGTCTTGCTGCAGCTCCCACACCGTGAGGCGAGAGCCTTGCATGAAGGGCCGCGTCTCATTCGCCAAGACGGCGACCGGCTTGCCGGATTCGATCGCGCCGCGAATCACTCCGAGAGCGGTGCCGTAGCCGCCGGTGGCGAGAGCTCCGGCGTTGCAATGCGTCATCACGTTTCCGCTGTCGGGCAATAGGGCTGCGCCGTGCCGGCCGATCGCCTTGTTGATCTCAATGTCGTCGCGCAGCACCTCTTCGCCCTCGGCGATCAGACGCGCCCGCAACTCCTCGATCGTGACGCCCTTGGCGCGCTCCGCCTGGTAGAGCTTGCGCATTCGGTCGATCGCCCAGAACAAGTTCACAGCCGTCGGCCGAGTGGCGGCCAGGGTCTCGCAGATCTTGTCGAACTCGGCGTCGAGGTTGTCTTCATCCGCGTGCAGCACGCCGACGGCCACCCCCATCGCAGCCGCGCAGCCGATGGCCGGCGCGCCGCGGATGACCATCGTGCGGATCGCGTCCGCCACCTGCTCGTAGTCGGTGCAGACGATGTACTCCTGTTTCGCCGGCAAAATGCGCTGGTCGATCATTACGACCGCGTTGTCTTTCCATTCGATTGTGGGAACCATACTTCGTTGTCTCTATCTGACGTAATTTGCGGGACTACTGCATCCACAGAAGCGCCGCTTCCATCTGTTCAAGATTTTCGATCATCTCTTCGTCGACAAACCAGAGGCCGAGGAACAGCGTCAGGTTGTAGGTCGCATGAGCGATGGTCGACGGGATCGTTGAACCAGTCTCGAGTCGCATCCACCCCAGCGCGGAACCCACGACAAAGAGGATCAGTAAGATTTGCCAATGGTAGCCGTACTGCTGCGCGTGCATCAGCGCGAACGGGGCTGCCGTCCCGAGTACCGCGAGCAGGCCTCCGTGCTTGCGTTGGAGAACCGCAAAAAGGAAACCGCGGAAGAGCAGCTCCTCGGCCGGGGGCGCGATCAGTACGCCGAACAGGGCCATCGCCAAGACGGCCGAGGGCGTGGAGAGCAAGGCCTCAATCGGCAGCGGCTCCTCCGGCATCGGGATCACGCTCGACAGGGCGCCCACCATGAAGGCCAGGCCGATTCCCGCCGTGATAAAAAGCGTCCAAGGCGCCCGAAACGGGACCCAGTTGACTCCTTCGCGCAAGCTCCAGCCATGCATTCTGACGACAATCAACCAGATGCCCCAGAGCACGACGGCCCACCACAGAGCCTGCATCACCAGGATGGCGCCCAGCGCGACAGGGCCCTCGGTCATCGAGATATCTAAGCCGTCGTTGGAGGCGTAAGCGCCGATGAGGAGACCGGTAGCCAGACTGAGGACCAACAGCGAAACGACCGCGAGTCCCGCTAAACCCAAGACCTCGCGGTAGCCCCAATGGGTCGGGCCCGCTAGGTGCGGCGTCTCCTCATATGGCCCCAAGGGTTGCGGCGACAGACTCAAACCTTTGAGCCTACCCCACTCTTGCTCGTTTTGCGCTTCCGCCTCTTCGCGTCCAGCGCAAGCACCTTGGCCAACTCTCGCCCGGTGAAGCTGGCTTCCACGGCGGCGACTTGCTCAGGCGTACCCTCGGCGATGACTTCGCCGCCGCCGTCGCCGCCCTCCGGCCCCAGGTCGATCAGCCAATCCGCCGACTTGATGACGTCCAGATTGTGCTCGATGATCACCACCGTATTGCCCAGGTCCGTCAGCGTCTGCAGGACCTCCAGTAGCTTGCGCACGTCGTCGAAATGCAGACCTGTCGTCGGCTCGTCCAGCAGATAGACCGTCTGGCCCGTTTGCCGCTTGCTCAACTCGCGCGCCAATTTCACGCGTTGCGCCTCTCCGCCCGACAGCGTCGTCGAGGATTGGCCCAGGTGTACGTAGCCGAGTCCAACGTCGCATAGCGTCTTGAGCTTCGAATAGATCTTCGGCAGATTCTCAAACAGCGGCAACGCGTCTTCGATCGTCGACTCCAGCACGTCCGCGATCGAGTGCTCCTTGTACTTGACCTCCAAGGTTTCGCGGTTGTACCGTCGCCCGCGGCAGACGTCGCATCGCACGAAGACGTCGGGCAAGAAGTTCATCTCAATCCGGCGATTCCCGTCGCCCTGGCAGGCCTCGCAGCGTCCGCCCTTGACGTTGAAGCTGAACCGGCCCGGCTTGTAGCCGCGCGCCCGCGCCTCGGGAAGCATCGAGAAGAACTCGCGCAACGGGGTGAACACTCCGGAATAGGTCGCCGGGTTCGACCGCGGCGTACGGCCAATCGCCGACTGGTCGATGCGTACGATTTTGTCGACGTGCTTGAGCCCGTCGATCTTGGCGTGTTTTCCCGGCGTCGTCTGCGATCGGTAGATCTTCTTCATCAACACGGGATAAAGAATCTCGTTGACGAGGGTTGATTTTCCCGACCCCGAAACCCCGGTGACCACCGTCAGGGTCTCCAGCGGGAATGACGCATCGATGTCTTTTAGATTGTGATGCTCGGCGCCGCGAACCGTGAGGCGCTTCTTGCCCGCCTTGCGCCGCTTCGCGGGTAGAGGGATTGCCTTCTCGCCGCTCAGGTACTGCCCCGTGAGGGACCCTTTCGAGCGCTCGATCTCAGCCGGAGTCCCCTCGGCGACCAGTTCGCCGCCCAGCCGACCCGCCCCCGGGCCGAGGTCCAACACGTGGTCCGCTCTCTCGATCGTCTCCTGGTCGTGCTCGACGACCAGGATGGTGTTCCCCAGGTCTCGCAGATGCATCAGCGATTCCAGCAGTCGCTGGTTGTCGCGGGCATGGAGGCCGATTGAAGGTTCGTCCAACACGTAGAGCACGCCCCGTAGTTGCGTGCCAATCTGCGTTGCCAGGCGGACCCGCTGAGCCTCTCCGCCTGAAAGCGTCGCCGCCGACCGGTCCAGACTCAAATAGTCCAAGCCCACCGAGGTCAAGAAGCGCAGCCGCGTCGTCACCTCGTCCAAGATCCGTCCGGCGACCTGCCTCTCGCGGGTATCCAGCTCGGCGCTCTCGGCCGCTACCAGCGCACGTCCGATGGGCAACGCCGCCAGCTTCGAGATCGAGCGTCCCTCGAACTCCACCGCCAGACTCTCGGGTTTGAGTCGCTCGCCGTCGCACGCCGGACAGGTCATCGGGGACAGGTACTTCATCGCCCACTCGCGATGCTTCTCGTCCAAGTAGTCGTCCAGCCACGACCGCAGCAGTTTGATCAGCCCGGGGTAGTCTCGTTTCCCGCCGCGCAGCAAATATTCGAGATCCGTGTCGGAGAGCTCGCTCACCTTGGCGTGGATGGAGATGCCGCGCTTGTCCGCCGCTCGCCGTACTTTCGAGTCGATCGACGAATAGGACAGCGTTTGCGCGATCGCCCCGTCCCACAGCGGCTTGTTCACGTCGACGATGAACTTGCCTGGATCGAAGTCCCACAACCCGCCTAACCCGTTGCACTCCGGGCAAGCCCCAAAGCGGCTGTTGAATGAGAACGACCGCGGCTCAAACTCCGGCACGCTCGCGCCGCAGGAGATGCAAGCAAGACGTTCCGAATAGAGTCGGTCTTCGCCGTATTCCGGGACCACCGTGACGAGTCCGTCTCCCAGCGCGAGCGCCGTTTTGACCGAACTCAATAGGCGTTTGGCTGCGCCGTCGCGAACTTGGACGCGATCGACCACGACCTCAATCGTGTGGTTGTGGTGCCTCTGGAGTCGGATCGGCTCGTCGAGTGAACGCATCTCGCCGTCGATTCGCGCTCGTAGAAAGCCCTTCTCGGAAAACTGCTCCAGCTCCTTCTGGTAGATGCCCTTGCGTCCGCGGATCGCGGGCGACAAAATCATGACCTTCTCGCCGGATGAGGTGCGCAGAATGCGCTCGGCGATCTGGTCGGCTGTTTGTCTTTCGATCCGTGTCCCGCACTTGGAGCAATGGGGCTTCCCGATCGATGAGTAGAGCAACCGCAGGTAGTCGTAGATTTCGGTGATCGTGCCGACGGTTGAGCGAGGGCTGCGGCCGGTCGTCTTCTGCTCGATAGATAAAGCCGGACTCAGTCCGTCGATCGAATCGACGTCCGGCCGCTCCATCTGGTCGAGAAACTGCCTCGCGTACGGCGACAGCGTCTCCACGTAGCGCCGCTGGCCCTCGGCGTAGATCGTGTCGAACGCCAGTGAAGACTTGCCCGATCCGCTGAGCCCGGTAACGACGGTCAGCGTATTGCGCGGAATCTCCAAATGGAGGTCGCGCAGGTTGTGTTGCCGCGCACCGCGAACCGTAATCCGATCAAGCATCTCTCTCCACGATAGCGAGCCGCCGTCGTCGGTGTCCGGCTGCCGGCGCTCAGGTGTTCTTCGAGCCGGAAACGTGCTGTTGCTCCCGGATCATTTCATAGACACGACGACCGGACCGGATGCGTTCAAACATGGCGGGCGCCTTGGTGGATGCGTCCTTGACGCTTGAGGCCTCAGTCTTCGCAACCGCGGAACCGAACGCGATCGTGGCCTCGTCGTTGGCGTGTTCAGTTATTGCGAGTTCAGTCAGCGACAGATAGTCGATGCTCTTCACCTGCCTGGTGCGGAGTCCACTGACGACAATCGCCCGCCGCTCGGTGAGGCCGTAGTAAGTCGATCTCCGCTGCAGACCATCCCAAAAGAACCGGCCCACGAGTTGATAAATCCCGATCAGGAGGAACGGAATACCCCATGCGATAAAAACCCAATTCTCAGCCTGAATTACCAGCCATTCCCAGTAGACGCTGAACGCTAGCCACACTACGCCGAACGGTACAGCAGTCCAGTCCGACGACCGCCACATGAGTCCCTGTTTGGGCATGCCGCTCCAGAGCAGCCTTTCATCGCGGCCGACTTCACGAGCAAGGATTTTCTGAGCCGCTAACTCTGGAGAGGATTCCATAGCCGGAAGAATCATCGGGGCGCCTCGAATGCGGACTCCGCCGCCTACGGCTGTTCCAGCACGAACTTTGCGTAAGGAATCTGTTCCCGGTCGACCGGCACGATCTGCTCGGCCTCGCCTAGCCCTTCCTTGCTGACCTTAATCTGATAGGTCCCTTGCGCCAGAGGCACCTTGGCGTTGGTCTTCTGGGCAATCTTCCGTCCATCGATGAAGATGTCCGCTCCCGGCGGCACGCTGGTGATCAACACCTGGACCCGTGCGTCTTCCAGTTCGATGTTGTAGACCTCGCTCGATCGGTCGCCCAGCACCAAGCTTCGCGCCGCGGTGCGGTAGCCGTCTCGCTTGGCGGTGACCGTTCGCTTGCCCGCCGGCAAGTCCGTGATCCGACACGGCGACGTGCAAGTCCAATTGGAACGGCCGTCGACCCGAATTTCTGCTCCTGGGGGCGTCGTCCGGAAGTAGACCGAGACGAGCTTGGTCGCGGACTTTTTCGGTGTACGCGCCACGACCGGTCTCGGCGGAGGGGCAACTTCGACCGGGGGCGGACTCGGCTGCTCCGCGGCTTCTGCGACGGCCTCTGCGGCGTCGGTCGTTCCGCTCTCCGGATCCGGTGTCGTCGCGGGAGCGTCGCGGATGATCTCTGGGAGCTTCTCCTCCGTCAACTGCTCTGGACTCTGCTGTTCCGGGCGTTCTTGACCGGGGCTCTGCGGCGTCGGTCCCGACGTGGTTGAGGTTGGGATGCCGGTCGCAGGGCTGGCCTCCGCCGTCGCTCCATCCTCACTGCCGGGCGCGCCGTCCGGCGGTCCTCCCGCCGACCCCGCTCCTGACTCCGCGGGGTTCCCTACTGGAATCAATTCGTCCGGCAGGTCCTCTTCAATCGGCGGGGCCGTCGTGCCGCCGCCCATGCCGAAAGCGGCGCGGATCGCACCGGCCGGATCGTTGCGCGCCTGCGGGTTCAGCGCGAAGAACGCACCCACGCCCAGAATCAAGATGATCGCCGCGGCAATTCCCAGCAGTCGGCCATAACCCCGTCCGTCCGGGTCTTCCTCGGATGCGGCGGCCAAACCGCCGAAACTAGGAGCATCCCCCTCCGGCTTCGCTCCCAGGGGCGGCAGCTTCTGGGAGTCGCCGGGCGTAGGTGCGGAAGTCGTTGGCGTGGAAGTCGCAGGAGTGGAACTCGGGGGCGCAACGTCGTAGCTGGTCTCTGCCGTGGCGTCATAGACCGGCGTGGCTGCGGAGGTCTCGTCCGCCGCGTCGGAACTCTCCGCCGGATCCGTCACGGTCGGGACCAGGGTCGTCGCTTCGCCCGCTCCGTTCTGGGAGACGATCGCTTGGGCGAATCCGTCCGCAAGGACTTGGCAGCTTTCAAACCGGTCCGCAGCCGACTTCGAGAGCGCCTTCAGAATCACGGCGTCCAACGCCGGCGAAATCCAGGGGCACAACGCAGCCGGCGTCTCAGGCGCTGAACTCACGATCTTGAAGATCACCGAGGTCACGCTCTCGGAAGCAAACGGCTTCTTGCCTGTCACCATCTCGTAGGCGATCACGCCCAGCGAGAACTGGTCCGACCGGCCGTCGACCTCTTCGCCCTTCACCTGCTCGGGCGACATGTAACTCGGCGTACCCATCACCGCGCCGGTCTGAGTCAGGTTCGACGACCCGGCCCGGGCGATGCCGAAATCCATGATCTTGACCGCGCCGCCTGAGGTCAGCATCAAGTTCGCGGGCTTCACGTCGCGGTGGACGATGCCTCGCTGATGTGCGTAATCGAGCGCGGCTCCGGTCTGTTTCAGCACGTCCGCGGCAAACACGTGGTCGTCGACGCGCCCCTGTTTCATCACCACTTCAAGAGTCCGTCCCTCGACGAATTCCATAGCGATGTATGCGAGGCCGTCCTGCTCGTCCACGTCGTAAATCGTGACGATTCCGGGATGGGAGAGCTTGCCGGCCGATTGGGCCTCTCGGAACAGGCGGTCACGCAGCTGCGAGATCTCCGATTCGTCGGCTTGGTCGGCGAGCTTGATCGTCTTGATCGCGACCTCGCGGTCGATCTTTGGGTCCCGGGCGTGATAGACCACGCCCATGGCGCCGCGGCCTAGCTCGCGCAGAATCTCGTAGCGGCCGATGCGCTCCATCGTCAGGGGGGCGGAAAGCAATCCCGCCCGTGCCGTTACTCTATCACGGCGCCCAGCCTGTGGAGCGGCCGAAGGGCCGTTCCGCGCACCCAGTTTGGGGGAGTTGCAGAGAGTCCGCAAAGAGCACTAATGCCAGGCTTTAGGCCGACCGATTCTCCCGGGTGTGAGTGCGTCTTCGCCCCCGTCTGAGCCGCTTGCCGAGGATCCGGGCCTGCGTGTTCTCCACGTTTTCGGCGGGCTGGAAGTCGGCGGCGCCGAGACGTGGCTGTCGACCGCTCTGGCTCACGGAGGGCTGCGGGCCGCCTATTCCCATGACTTCTGCCTGCTGAGCAGTTCCGAGGGGCCGCTGGCTGCTGAATTGCGCAGCCGCGGACACCGAGTTCTGCACGTGCCGCTCGTTCCTCGCTGGAGTTTCCCGCAGCGGTTGTTCTCCTTCCTAAGAAGACGGCGGTACGACGCGGTTCACTCCCACGTCTTGCTCTTCAGCGGCGTCACGCTCGCGGTGGCGCGCGCCGCCGGCATCCGGTTGCGCATTGCGCATGCGCACAACGACTCCGACGGTCGAGCGTCTTCGTGGACGCGCGGACTCTATCGCCGTGGAATGCGCCGCCTGATCGCCTGGGCGTCGACGGATGTAGTCGGCTGTACACGACGCGCCGCCCTCGCCGCGGGCGGAACCGAGCGCACGTTGCGGGTCCTGCCCTACGGAGTCGCCCTAGCGGACTCGGACGCCCCGCGGCCGTCGCCAGGGCGAGCGGCTCTCCTCGACTCCTGCGACCTGCCTCCGGACGCGCGCGTGTGGGGCCACATCGGAAGGATGGCGCCCCAAAAGAACCAGCGCTTCCTGCTGGAGGCTTTCGCCGCGGCCTACCACGCGGACGCTTGCAGCTATCTCGTGATTGCGGGAGAGGGGCCGCTGCGGTCCGGCCTGGAAGCCTACGCAGAAGGGCTGGGCGTCGCGGATCGCGTTCGCTTCCTCGGTCTCAGGCGCGACGCCGGTGCGCTCCTTGACGCTCTGTTCGACGTGCTGGTCCTGCCGTCTCTCCATGAGGGACTGCCGGTCGTGCTGTTGGAGGCTCAGGCCGCCGGGTTGCCCTGCCTGATCTCCGACGCCGTCAATCCGGACACCGTGGTGCTTGAGGAGCAGGTACAGTCGCTGCCGCTCTCGGCCGGGTTCACGGCTTGGAGCGAAGCGGCGCAGCGTCTCAGCTTACGACCGCGAATCGACGGCCGCGTCGCCGCCCAACGCCTGCGCCGGGCGAGATTCGACGCTGGACAGTCTTGGGAGCGTCTGCTTGCGCTCTATCAGCCCGAGCGTGACCGCTCCGGCGATGCGCCGCTTCAGCCGGTGGCCGGGGTTTCTCCATGACGTCGCGGGGGCGCAGTCGAATCGCGCTGACCTCTCTATGGCTTGCGCTCTCGGTTCACGGGGCGCTGCTCGCCGCCGCGGTATTCGGCGAGGACGATCGCCTTTCCGCGGGAGCCGCCACGCTCTCCTTCGCTTTCGCCGTCTTCGGCGCTCGTCAATGGCTCGGACTCAGCCCGCTCTCTCCCGCGTTGGTCTATCTCTACGTACTCGGGTGTTTCCATCTCGGCTTAGCTGCGCCGTGGGCGCTGGGCGTGGCCTCGGACCCGCTGCCGGACTGGTTCGTCCAGGAACGGCTGACGCCGGCGTTGTCGTTGATCATCGCCGCGGTCGGCTGTTATCACGCCGGTCTGGCGTGGGCGGTGTGGCGACGCCCTGAGACCTCTGCGCAGTCGACCAGCAGGTATCACAACAGCGTCATGTACTACTGCGGCATGGGCGTCATGGTCCTCGGCGTGTTCTCGCTGTTGTTGGGGCTGCGCGCGCTTGGTTTTGACCGCGTCAGCGACGCCACCTACTTCGACGTCTACCGTCTGACGCAGACCTATGATCCGCGGTTCTTCGCGACCAGTCTCCAGGTGGCCCCAATGGGGCTCTACCTCGCCGCCGCCTCGGCGCCTTTGCACCGGCTGCGTTGGGTGTTGCTGTTGGGCGGCATTTGGATCGCGGGCATTCTGATTCTGGGATTTCGCGGCTTTGCCCTGGTGCCCGCCGCAACGACCGCCGCCGTCCTCTACAAGCGAGGGCTCCGCCCGCGGCGCTGGATGTACGCCGCGGCGGTCGCCTTCATCCTGGTGATCGTACCCGCGATCAAGCATGCGCGAGACGATCGGCTCGTTGACCGCAGCCTTGCGAATTTCTTGCTCCCCGAGCATCCCTTCGCCGCATTGGAGGAGATGGGCGGCAGTCTACGCCCCCTCGTCCACACCCTGAACCTGATGCAGAACGAGGATCTGCGTTGGGGACGAACCTACCTGCGGTCGGCGGCCATGGTCGTCCCCAACCTCAACGCGGACTGGTCCGGCGCCGAGTACGTCCCGGTCGAAGAGATGTCGCCCAGCCATTGGGTCACGCGTTTGGCTTCGCCTTGGCACTACCGCAATCACGGCGGCTTCGGTTTCTCGGCCGTCGCCGAGCCGTACATGAACTTTGGCGCGCTCGGTGTGCCGCTGCTCTTCTTTTTGCTGGCCGGGGCGCTGGTGTGGGCGGATCGACTCGACGCCGCGCGGCCCGTCCATCTGGCCGTCTGGGCGATGGCTCTCGGGCCGCTGCTGTGGACCACCAGGAACACCTCCGGCGTCCTGTTCCGTCCCGCCGTCTGGGGGCTGCTCACCGTCCTGGCCGCCTGGCAGATCTCCCGCTTGGTCGCTCAGACGCCGAGTCTCCGCTCTCGTTCGCGTACTTGAAGGAAACACTTGAATGTTGAACCGTATCTCACTCGTATCGCCTGATCTGGCGCCGTTGGAAGAGTTGACTCCCCGGCTCCTCGCCTCCCTCTCGAGCGGCCGCCTCACCAACGCCGCAGAGGTGGAAGCGCTGGAGCAGGAGGCGGCGGAACGGCTCCACGTCGACCACGTCGTGGCGGTCTCCAGCTGCACCTCCGGCCTGATGCTGGTCGAGCGATGCCTGAGCCTTCGCGGCGAGGTGATCATCCCCAGTTTTACTTTCTTCGGAGGGGCTCACGGCCTGTTGTGGAACGGGTTGACTCCTGCGTTGGCCGATTGTGACCCCGATACCTTTCAGATCGACCCCGCCAGCGTCCGACGGCTCATCACTCCCTCGACGGGGGCCATCCTCGCGACGCACATCTTCGGCTGTCCGTCGCCGATCGGCGAATTGGAAGAGATCGCCGCCGCGCATCGCGTCCCCTTGATCTTCGACGCGGCGCACGGTCTTGGAACGCGATGGCGGGGCCGGGACATCGCGTCGTGCGGCGATGCGTCGGTCTACAGCCTCTCGCCGACCAAGCAGATCACCACGGGTGAGGGAGGCCTCATTGCCACCCGCCACGGCGAGTTGGCCCAATGCCTACGCCAAGCCCGCAACTACGGCAAGGGGGCCGCCTACGACTGCGACGTCCTGGGGCT
>Ga0070727_10000682_pt1 | contig 40688 bp, 34 predicted proteins | sample tdAd472_FD_66722 | JGI IMG/M metagenome (GOLD analysis project Ga0070727, IMG submission 66722) | Marine sediment microbial communities from the Atlantic coast under amendment with organic carbon and nitrate - tdAd47.2 | ecosystem: Environmental > Aquatic > Marine > Coastal > Sediment | place... | reverse complement strand
GCTGAGCCCACGCGCTGATATCGGAGAACGCGCTCGACGCGTTGGTGAGCAGTTGGCTGGCGGCGATCTGGGCCTGATCGGAGGCGGGCAGGGGGGTGCCGGCGACCTGGTTCTCCAGAGCGGTCTGCACGACCTGCCTCGCTTCGGCGGCCTCGTCGGCCATCGAGCGCATGTTGATCAGGAACGCCTCGATCTGGCCCCCGACGAACTCGCTCGCGGCTTGCGAGGTGTCTTCGGTCCGGTCGGCAAGTCGACGGAGGTCTTGTTCGGTCCGGTCGAGGCCGCTGATCGTGCGTTCGAGGGTCCGACGGTGCGTGCGGATCTCGTCCTCGGCGTACCCGGCCATGAGACCGACGACTCGCTGAAATTCGTCGCGGGCCTCGGCGGTCGCGGTATCGATGATCGAGTACGACACGTTCGGAGACTGCTGCGTGTACTCGCTGAGCAGGTCGCGGACGCGCTCGACCGAGCGCGGGTCTGCGCTGCCTTCGCGCCCGAGGTTGACGACGACCACGACTTCGACGGGCATCTCGAGGTCTTCGAGCAGTTGGGTTGTGCGGGTGGAGAGGGTGTAGGAGCGGGTCGCGGTGAGGTCGAAGCGGGTCGAGGTGCGCTCACCGATCACGCCGATGAAGAGAGCGATCGCCGCGGCGGCGGTGATCAGGATCGCGGTCATCGCGCCGTATCGGGTGCGACGGATACCGGCGGTGGATTCTGATTTGGTCTTCGGCTTTGCCATTAGCGCCACCTCCGCGACTCGACGCCGACGACACTCAGCACAACGAACAGAACGACGAAGGCGAGGAAGAAAGCGGCGTGGCTGGTGTCGAACACGCCCTTGGCGAAGTCGGCGATGCGGAGGTTGATCGAGAGGCCGAACAGCAGCGACCGGAACGGTTCATCGACCAATGCCGCGACGTTCGGGCTGCTGATGAAGACGAGCAGCATGAAGAAGAACAGGGTCGAAAGGAACGCGACGATCTGATTCCGCGTCAGCGACGAGAAGAAAAGCCCGACCGCGAGGTAGCACGCGCCGACGAAGACCAGGCCGAGGTATCCGGCGAGGATCGGCCCGTAGTCCGGGCTGGCGAGCAGTTCGATCACGCCGACGTGGATCAGCGTCGGGAGCAGCATGGTGATGAGGAACGCGAGGGCCGCGAGGTACTTGCCGATGACGATGTGCCAGTCGGAGATCGGCGCGGTCATGAGCGGCTCGATCGTCCCCGAGCGCAGCTCCTCGGAGAGCAGGCGCATCGAGATCGCCGGGGCCACGATCAGCAGCAGCCACTGCGAGACGCTGAACAGCGCCCGCATGCTGGCGGGCTGACCGGGGGTTATCGAGTCATACGCGAACCAGAGCCCCGAGAGGAACAGGTACAGCGCGATGACGAGCCAGCCGATCGATGATCGGAAGAACGAGGCGTACTCGCGCCATGCGACGGTGAGCGTGGCACCCATCAGGCGGCCTCGCCTTCTGGCTTGCGCTGTTCGGAGACCTTGGCCGTTGCTTTGTCGGCCTGCTCGACGAGACGGATGTACAGGGCTTCGAGCGTCGCGGTCGCGGGACGGAGGGAGCGAACCGTGAGGCCGAGTTCACGGCAGGCCCCGCCGATGACAGCGCCGGGATCGGCCGCGGCCTTGTCCACGATGACGCGGAGGGCGTGCCAGCCATCGCCGGAGCGCCCGTTCGGATCGCTCTCGACCTGTTCGATATGCGCGATCGCCTGCATCGAGGTCTTGGGGGCGCCGTTGGCGGCCTTCACCTCGACGGCAAAGCCCTGCCTTTGTGCGAGGTCGCGCAGCAGGTCGTCGGCCGAGCCGTCGGCCTGGATCCGGCCTCGGGCGAAGATCAGAAGGCGGTCACAACTCTTTTCGACCTCGGGAAGGATGTGCGAGACGATCAGCATGGTGTGGTCGCCGGCGAGTTCGCGGATGAGCTGGCGTGTTTCGGCGATCTGGGCCGGGTCGAGACCAGAGGTCGGTTCGTCGAGGATGAGTACCGGCGGGTCGTGGAGCATCGCCGCGGCGAGGCCAACCCGCTGGCGATAGCCCTTGGAGAGTTGGCCGACCCGGCGAGAACGGACATCGTCTAGCCAGCACCGGGAGATCGCCCGGTCCACCCCCGCCTTGCGGGCTTTCCCTGAGAGGCCGAAGAGACGTGCGCGGAACGCGAGGAAGTCGGCGACACGCATCTCCGGGTAGAGCGGGTTGGACTCGGGCAGGTAGCCGAGCCGACGCCTGACCTTGAGGGACTGGTCGATGCTGTCTAGACCGTCAACCCGGACGGATCCGCGGGTTGGTGGAACCGTTCCCGTGATCATGCGGATGGTGGTGGACTTGCCCGCGCCGTTCGGCCCGAGCACGCCGACGACGCTTCCCTTTGGGACCGAGAAACTGACACCTCGGACGGCGTGCACTTTCCCGAAGGACTTGTGAGCGTGGTCAACTTCGATCATGGTGAGGAATTATCGTCCCGGTTCAGAGAAAATGTTCGATCGGTACGATGTAATGAACTGGAGAACGCCCGTCACGCCTCAAGTGCAGACGCGAGACCGGCGCCGCAATCTGCCCAGCAGCACTCTAGCGTAAACGATCGGGGCACCCGAGTCTGCACATGCGACCGCACGCTTCCCAACCGACCGAAGAGCAACGCCGCCTGGACCGGCCGAAGTTGCTGATCGTGGATGGTTCAGGGTTTGACGCGACCGAGGCGGAGAAGGTCCTCGAAAGTCGTTTCGAAATTGTACGGACCACACCCGGCGATGCCATGGACTCGCTCCGGTCGAGCGACGCGAGGGTCATCCTGGCGGCGACGGGGGACTTCCTGCCGCTGGAGCGGTCGATCCTCATGAACCAGTCGTCGATGATGCTTAACTCCATCGGCGAGGGGGTGTGCCTGATAAACCGCAACGCGGAGATCGTGTGGGCGAACGAGCGGTTCTCCCGCTACCAGAAGCTGATCTCAAAGGACCTCGCCGAACTCGCGCGCAAGACGCTGAGTTCGTTCGACGAGTCGCTGCCAAGCGACGATGCCGACGAGCCGCCCCAGCCCGAGCGGCTGTCGTTCAAGGCCGAGGACGAGGACCGGTACTTCGACTGCCTCGTCACGCCGTTCTTCGACGCGACCGCTGCCCCGGGGGACTCGGGGCCGAGGGTGACGCACCTCGTCGTCGCCCTGCGCGATATCACCTCCCGGGAACTGCTCCGCTCGCAGATGGACGCTCTGGACAAGGCCGGGCGCGAGATGATGCACCTCGACGCGGACACGATCAAGGGTCTGCACGCCGCGGGCCGGTTGAGTCTGCTGGAGCAGCGGGTGAACGCGTTCGCCCGCAAGTTGCTGAACTTCGACCATTTCGCCGTGCGGCTTCTGGACGAGCAGACCGGTGAGCTCAAGCTGGTCATGTCGTCGGGCATGCCGCGCGAGGCGACCGAGATCAAGCTCTACAGCGGTCGGGAGGACCAGGGGATTTCCGGGTACGTCGCGGCGACGGGCGAGTCCTACATCTGCAACGACGCCGCGGCCGATCCGCGGTACGTCTTCGGCCTCGACCAGGCAGGGTCGTCGCTGACCGTCCCGGTGCAGCTATACGACAAGCGGATCGGCATTTTCAACGTCGAGAGCGAGCGGGCCAACGCCTTCACCGAGCGGGATCGGCAGTTCGCCGAGATCTTCGCGAGCTATCTGGCGATGGGCCTGCACACCCTCAATCTGCTGCTCGTCGAGCGGTACACGACACGTGAGGACACCAGCGGCACGATGCAGGGCGAACTGAGTGCTCCGCTGAACGACCTCGTCCTCGAAGCGGAATACCTTAAGGAACAGGCGTCGGAGAACCCGGACCTGCTCGAGCACATCGAGCGGATCCTGAAGGATGTTGCGTCGATCCGGACTCGCGTGAAGGATGTGGCGCAGGGACCGCGTTCGCTGCTCGGCGTGGACGAGGAATTGCGATCGCGACGCTACGACCCCGTTCTCGGGCAGCGACGCGTGCTGGTCGCGGACAACGAGGAACGGATCGTCGAGACGGTACGCGATGTGCTTCGCAATCGCGGGGCGGTCGTGTCCACCTCCGGCTCCGGCGAGGCTGCGATCCGAGAGATCCGTCGCGTCGCCGCGGCGGGCGAGCGGTTCGACCTGGTCATCTCGGACATCAATCTCGGCGATGTGACCGGCTACGAGATCTTTGCCGAAGCGAAGAAGGCCGACGAGCAGGTGCCCGTGATTCTGATGACGGGCTTCGGCTACGACCCGCACCACTCGATCGTCCGCGCGAGTCAGGAAGGTCTCCAGTGCGTGTTGTTCAAGCCGTTTCAGGCCGAGACGCTGGTCGACGAGTGTCGCAAGGCGATCGCCGAGCCCGAAGGGTGCGACGGGGACCCCGCCGGCTGATCGGGCTGTCAGCGCCGGCGCTCGGCACGCAGGGTGCGTGCCTTGCCCTCAAGATCGTTGAGTATCACCGGGTTGTGCAGCAGCGCATTCGCCTTCGCGAGCGAGAACACCGTGTCGGCGCACGAACTGGCGATCTCGATGAGAAGCAGGCCACCGGGTTTGAGCAGACGGGGGCCTTGCTCGATGATCGGGCGAACAAACTCGAGCCCGTCCGCCCCACCTCGGAGAGCGAGGTCCGGTTCGTGCCCCTTGACGTTCTTGCCCATCTGGTCCGGTTCATTCCACTCGTGATCCGGGATGTAAGGCGGGTTTGAGACAAGGTAGTCCAGCGCTCCCCGCCCGGACTCCGCGGCTTTGGCAACGCCGGGGTAGTCAAGGAGCGGCTCGAGCAGGTTGCCCAGCAGCGGTTTGAACCGGTTGCTCAATCCGAGCGACTCGGCGTTCTCGGCGGCCAACGCCAGTGCGTCTTCGCTCACATCCGTCGCGAAGGCCTTTGCACCGGGGATGTTTCGGAGCAAAGCCAACGCGATGCAGCCCGTCCCGGTGCCGATATCTGCGATGAGGATGCCGGAGCCGTCGGCGGGCGTCGGCTGCGCTGGCGGTTCGAACGGCTCTGACGCTTCCTGGTTGGACGCGACCTCCGCGTTCGGCTCGCCCGCTGGGGTTTCGCCGCCGAGGGGCTTGATTTCACCGAACGTGACTTTGCCCAATCTCCCGGTTCGGCGCGCGTGCTGGATGACCTCTTCGGGGATAATCTCGGTGCACGGGCGTGGAATAAGGGCCCGCCGATCCACTTTGAGGTCGAGCCCGAAGAACGACCACTCGCCGATGAGGTATTGCACCGGTTCGTGCGCGAGGGCGCGGGTGACGAGCGCCCGGAGCGTGGTCAGTTCTTCCGGGCTCGCCGGGCGATCGGGGGCGATGTAAAGGTCCATCCGCCGACAATCGAGGACGTGCTCAAGCAGGATCTCGGCCGACCGTCGTGTCTCGTCCAGACCTTTGGACTCGAAAGCCCTCTGCATCCACTCGAGAAGCCGACGGGTGGTCCACTGGGTATTCGGGGCGGCGGTCGTGTCTCCCATGACCGGCAGTCTAGCCGTTTCGTGGGGGCTATCATGGGCCGGAACGAGCCGGTCCGTCCGCAGGGGCCGCCGAACCTGATGAGAGAAAGCAGACCGACTATGCCAGCCGAAACGGGCCAGATGCGAGCAGAACTCGAAACCGTCATCGACGCCGTCGTCAAACAACTTGAGTCCAGCGATGCGTTCGAAAGTGTTGGCGTCGCTGACGAGGGCAAACCCGACGGGGTGCTCCTGATCGCCGTCGCGAAGGATACGCCCGAGCCGGTGTTCTACCGTCTTGAGGTGGTTGAGGGCCTGCTCGCGGTCAGCTGGTGCTCCCCGGACCGGTACATCAGCCAGTCGATCGAGACAGACGTTCTGTGGACCGGTGACGATCTCGACGACCTCATCGATGAGGAACTGGTCGATTTGGGCTGGAACCGAGGGCGACTCAAGCCGCTCAAGCACTTCCGCAACGACGAGATGCTGTTCGTGTTCATCTCGCAAACCCCGATCAAGGCCGCGGACGCGACCGCGTCGGATGCTGAGGATTTGACGAAAGCGGTTCTCGCGTACGAAATCGCGTTTCGTGAACTCGGCGATATGGCGGGCGACGATGACGACTGATCGTCGTTCGGATCGACGAAATTTGGCCGGTTTTCGGCGCCGCCCTGCCCAGTGCGAGGTGCAGGTCCGGTATCCTGTGGTCCGGCTGGGTGAGCCGGGACCCGCTCGAAGCAACTGATCCCGGACAAGCGGTGATTTTCAAGAATCGGGCGACACGCGATGCGTATCTTGATGCTGGGGTGGGAGTTTCCCCCCTTCATCTCGGGTGGTCTCGGCACGGCCTGTTACGGCCTGACCAAGGCTCTGGACCGGCAAGGACACGAGGTCATCTTCGTGCTTCCTCGGGCGGTCGATGGCTCGATGAGTTCGCACGTGGAACTGCTCAGCCCGGCTGCTGCGAAGCCAGTTGAAGCCGCGGCCTCGCCAGCAAGCCCTGGCGAGACCGGACCGAAGCGTCTGAAGCGGTCGGTGGTCACGTTCGACGCGGGCGAAGGCCCTTCGGGCGTGGAGTTCCGGCTTAAGGGCTTCACGAACGTGGAGTTCATGGGCATCCCGACGGAGTCTGGGATGGCTTCGCCGTATCCCGGCGGAGAGTTCGGGACGCCCGGCGTACCGACGACGGATGGGCGTCGGGTCATCTCGCTGACCGAGCTCGAGCGACTGCGGAGAGCCGGTGAGCGTCTGACCGGCACCTACGAGATCGTCGAAGACGAAGACATGGCCGAGATCCTCGCGGCTCTCGGATCGCCCCTCGCCGGAGCAACACAGCACGCCGCGCCGTCGAGCAGCAACAGCGGGGCAGATTATGCCGGCGACGTGCTTTCGAGCGCTCGGGAGTACGCTCGGCTGGTGCTTCGGCTGTGTCGCGACAAAGACTTCGACGTCATCCACGCGCACGACTGGATGACCTATCCGGCGGGCATGGCCCTCGGTCGAGTGACGGGCAAGCCGCTGGTCGCGCACATCCACTCGACGGAGTTCGACCGCTCCGGCGAGCACGTCAACCAGCCCGTGTACGAGATCGAGCGCAGAGGTATGCACGCCGCGGCCCGGGTCATCGCGGTGAGCGCGCTGACGAAGAACATCGTCGTGCGCCGGTACGGCGTGGACGCGTCGAAGATCCGCGTGGTCTACAACGGCGTGGAGCAGGAAGAAAAGTTCGCGCCGCTACCCGAGAGCGAGATCTCTCCCAAAGACAAGATCGTGCTGTTCCTCGGTCGGATCACGATGCAGAAGGGCCCCGAGTACTTCGTGAAGGCCGCGAAGCGCGTGCTCGACAAGGTCGAGAACGTGAAGTTCATCGTCGCGGGCAACGGCGATCTGGCCCGGAAGATGATCGAGCAGGCCGCGGATCTCGGCATCGGGCATAAGGTGCTGTTTACGGGCTTCCTTCGCGGCCGGGACGTCGCAAAGGTCTTCCGGATGGCCGACTGCTATGTGATGCCCTCGGTGAGTGAGCCGTTCGGCATCGCGCCGCTCGAGGCCATGAGCCACGACACCCCGGTCATCATCTCGAAGCAGTCGGGGGTATCCGAGGTCGTCTCGCATGCCCTGAAGGTGGATTTCTGGGACACGGACCAGATGGCCAACAAGATCGTCGCGGTGCTGAAGTACCCGCCCCTGAGCAACACGCTCAAAGAGCACGGGCGGATGGAACTGCGCCGCCTCACCTGGGATGGTGCCGCCGAGAAGTGCTGCTCCGTCTACGAGCAGGCCATCGAGACGATCGGCGGCCGGATCGCCCCGGCGGTGCCGCACGCGGGCTGACGGCTCCGGGGTGCGTACGATTGGGCCTGATGGCGGATTCGAACCCAGAAGAACGAACGATCGGGCAGTTGATCGAGGTCGCCGACCTTGGTCGGCTCGGCTACGCGTCGGGGTTGGAACGCCAGCGCGCAGAACACGAACGCGTGCTCGCGAACCGCGAGGCTGACCGCCGCCCGCTCGCGAGCATCCTCGCTGTTGAACACGACCCGGTGCTGACCGTCAGCAAGCGCCCGAGCGCCCGCAAGAACATCATCGTTGGGTCTGAGCGTCTGAGCGCCCTCGGGATCGAGGTCCACGAGACGGACCGCGGCGGTGACATCACATACCACGGGCCGGGTCAGGTCGTGGTCTACCCGATCGTCGATCTCAACCGTGTCGGGCTCAACCTGCACGCGTACATGCGCCTGCTTGAGGAAGCGGTCATCCGGACCTGTCTCGCGTTCGGGCTCGACGCTGATCGAGAAGATGGCGCGACGGGGGTCTGGGTTCCCTCGAACGCCCATCCGGGCCAACGGGCGAAGATCTGCGCGATGGGCGTGCGTGTACGACGCTGGGTGACGATGCACGGGCTCGCGCTGAACGTCAGCACCGATCTGAGCCACTTCGAGACGATCGTGCCGTGCGGGCTGACCGGGCGCGCGGTGACGAGTTTCCGCGCCGAGCTTGGCAACGATGCCCCGACGCACTCGGACGCGGCGCAGGCGGTCTGCCGCCATCTCATCGAACTGCTGCTTGAGGCGCACCAGAGCGGCCTGAGCCGTTCGCAGCGGAAACAAGCGGGAACTGCGGACTGAACTCAGTCCAGATTCAGTTCGGCCAGGACATCCGGCGTGATGTCCACGCCATCGGGAAAAACGAGGATCGGACGGGCGTTGAACTCAGCGGGCAGGGAGCCCGAGTTGAGGTTGAACTTGTCTTCGGGGCGCTGGCTGGCGGCGACATACGCAAAGCCGAGGTCTTCGGCGACGGCTTCCGCGGCGCTGCGTGTCAACTCGTACGCCTCTTTCAGCTGGTCGAGGGTGAGTTGCTGAAGCTGCTGCTCGCGCTCCGAACCGATCTGCTCCAGTTCCTGCATGCGGGCGCCGATGCGTTCGGCCTCTACCTGTATCGCGCCCGGATCGCCCTGGCCGCCCTGTTGGATCTGCTCCCACTGCTGGCGCAGACCGTTGAGTTCGGCCTCGAGTGCGCGGTACTCGGTCACGACCTCTTCGAGGTTGATCGCCTGGCGAGCCGGCAGGAAGCGGTCGGATTCGAGCAGGTCGCGGATGATCTTGTTGACGGCGCACACGGCGATCTCGTGCTCCGGCTGCGCGGCCGCGGCGTCCTGAAACGTGCTCGCACCGGCGGCGCTGGTGCGGAGGACCTGCTGGCCGGCGATCGTGCAGACGCCGGCGGTGAGGAGGCAAAGGGCGATTCGGTCGAAGCGGCGCATGGGTGGTCTTTCTCAGAGCGATCGGAAGATCGCGTGGGGATTCAGGCGGTTCCGGCGGGCTCGGCCCGACGCGTTAGGATAGCCGCCCCGACCCGCACCTTCAGAGAGGAGAACGATGAGAGATCAGCGACTGGACCGCTTGGCCGAGGTGATCGTGGGCTATTCCACCAAGGTCAAAGCCGGGGATCTCGTCGGGATCCGTTCGGATCCGATCGCGATGCCGCTGATCGAAGCGGTCTTCGAGAAGTGCCTGGAAGCCGGGGCGCATCCGTTCTGGGAGGCGACGGCCGACAGTCTGGAAAACACCTTTCTGGAGCGGGCGTCCGACGAGCAGTTGGCGTTCCTGTCGCCACTGCAGATGCAGTCCATCGAGGCATTGGATGTTCGCATCGTGTTCTGGGCCGAAACGAATACCAAGTCGATGAGTCGGCTTGATCCGTCGCGTCAGAGCAAGCGGTCCGCAGCGCGTCGGCCTTACATGAAGCGATTCATGGAGCGAGCGGCGGCGGGCGAGCTCCGCTGGTGCGGCACGCTTTTCCCGACGCAGGCCAGCGCGCAGGACGCCGAGATGTCGTTGCGCCAGTACGAAGACTTCGTCTTCAAGGCGGGTCTGCTTCATCACGACGACCCTGCGGCGTCGTGGCAGCGATTGGCCGAGCGACAGCAGCGGGCGGTGGACTGGCTGAACCAGCGTAAAGAACTGCGCTTCCGGGCGCCCGCAGGTGACGGCCACGATGGGACGGACCTCACGGTGAGCGTGGACGGAGCCACCTGGATCAACTGTTGCGGCGGGGAGAATTTTCCCGACGGCGAGGTCTTCGCCGGGCCACAGGGCGTGGACGGCCACGTGAACTACACCTTTCCGGCGGTCCACAACGGGCGCGAAGTCGAGGGCATCCGGCTCGCCTTCAGGAACGGGCGGGTGGTGGACGCGTCGGCGCGTCGGAACGAGGAGTTCCTCATCGCCATGCTCGATCAGGATGAGGGCGCGCGGAACCTCGGCGAGATCGCCATCGGCACGAACTACTCGATCACGCAGTACACGCGCAACACGCTGTTTGACGAGAAGATCGGCGGCACGTTCCACGCCGCGGTCGGCGCGGGCTACCCGGAGAGCGGGAGCACGAACGAGAGCGGGCTGCACTGGGACATGGTCTGCGATCTGCGCCCCGATGCCGGGGGCGGCTCGATCAGCGCCGACGGCGAGGAGTTCTTCCGCGACGGCCGGTTCCTGTTCGACGGCTGGCCCTCGCCGGACGCCTGATCACGGTCGCCAGATGTAGTAAAAGCCGGTCGTGAACCGGGCGTTCTCGATTTCGAACAACCTGACGTCGACGCTCCGGTCGACGGCGTTCGGGCGTGCGTCGGGCGCCGCTGCGTACGGCGAGTTCACGCGGGCACCCTCGGCGTGGTACTTCACGAGTTGCGCTTCGGTGAGGCCGGCGAGTGACTTCGCGGCTTCGAAGGCGTCGTAGACCGTCCCAAGTTCGTCGACGAGCCCGATCTGAACGGCCTGAGTGCCGGTGAAAATGCGGCCGTCGGTGGCGGTGTCGAGCGATTCGGACGGGATGCCGGGTCGGTGCTCAGCGACCCGCTCGCGGAAGTCGGAGTAGAAGCCGTCGACGATGCCCTGAAGGATGTCGTAATGCTCCGGATCGGTTGGCTCGAATGGTGAGGCGATGGCTTTGTTGGGCCCGGAGGTGACGGCGCGGCCCTCGATGCCGATCATCGAGAGCCCCTCGGAGACATTGAAGGTCTGGAAGATTACGCCGATGGACCCGGTGATTGTGCTCGGTTGCGCGATGATCCGGTCGGAGGGCAGGCTGATGTAGTACCCGCCCGAGGCGGCGAGCTCGGACATGGAGACAATCACGGGCTTGCCGGTTCGTTCGCGGAACCTGCGGATCTCCTCGTAGATCGTCTCGGAAGCTCCGACGGTGCCGCCGGGCGAGTTCACCCTGAGCACGACCGCCCGGACCAAGTCATCGCGTTCGGCTTCGCTTAGGCGCGCAACCACCCGATCGACCGGATTGGATGCGGGTGCGATCAGTCCCGGCTGTGGAATGTGCGAAAGCACGCCTTCGACATCGATCAACGCGACCTTGGGAAGCGAACCGAACCACGACAAGTCGCGGTCCGCGAAGACACGCGTAGACTCGATCCGGCCATCCCCGGGGTCGAGATCGATGGCGACGCGACTGGGCAGGCAGCCGGTCGTGATGAGCAGGGTCGCGAGCAGCAGGGCGGTCGTCTGGAGTCTGCGTTGCATCGGGCAAGTGTACGGCCGGTGCCGGAGGCGGTAGTTTGACGACGTGGAAACCACCGGACACGCCCCAGTTCTGCTCGACGAGGTCATGGATAGTCTGCGACCGAAGGGTGGCGAGACCGTCCTCGACTGCACCGCCGGGCGGGGCGGGCACGCGACCGCTCTGGCAAAGGCCTTGGCCAGCGACGGCGGCGGGACCATCGTGCTCTGCGACCTCGACGCCGAGAACCTGGTTTTTTCAGCCGAGCGTGTCCGCGAAGCCGTGGGGGATTCGGTCCGGATCGAGACGCTGGCCGGTAATTTCGCCTCTGCCCCGCGCCGGATGCTGGAACTCGGGCTGTCTGCCGACGCGGTACTGGCCGACCTGGGCTTCTCGTCAAACCAGATGGACGACCGGTCGCGTGGGCTGAGTTTTCAGGGCGAGGGGCCGCTGGACATGCGCCTTGATCCGTCGGGCCCCGTGACCGCCGCCGATCTGGTGAACAGCGTGTCCGAACAGGAGTTGTCCGAGATCCTTCGCGATTTCGGAGAGGAGCGTCAGCACCGCGCGATCGCCCGGAAAGTTGTCGCCGTTCGCGAGGGCTCGCCGATACAAACGACAGCCGAGCTCGCGGAGATCGTTCGCTCGGTGGTTGGGAGCCGTCCTTCTTCGGGACCGGGTGGCGGTCGCAAGACTATCCACCCTGCGACGAAGACCTTTCAGGCCCTGCGGATCGCGGTCAATGACGAACTGGGCAACCTGGATGCCCTGCTCGAGGCCGTGCAAAGGGCCGCTTCGGCGATGAGGATCGAAGGCGGGACGGCGGCTCGCTGGATCCGGCGTGGAGCGCGGATCGCCGTCATCTCCTTTCACTCGCTGGAAGACCGGCGCGTGAAGCGGGCGATGGCGGGGCTGGAGGATCGTGGGCTGGGCAAGGTGCTGACCGGCCGACCGATTTCGGCGAGCGATGAGGAGATTTCGCGGAATCCGCGTTCGCGGTCTGCGAAACTCAGAGCGATCCGTATCATGCCCTGACCGGGGCGGATCGCGTTTCTCGGCCGGCCGAAAGGCCCGTTTGAGGGTTTGCCGATACGGAACGGATTCCGCTGCGGCGCTCGGCGATGCACACATTCTGATCAATCGAAGGGCAGGGACGCTCTCGACATGACCCGCGAACACAAATTGGCTCTGATCCTCGGTTTTGCCCTCGTTTTGGTGGTCGGGGTGTTGGTCTCGGACCACATCTCCGGTGCCGAGCGGGGTGTCGCGTCAACGCAGTCGATGGATGACCCGATCCGCGCGATCGAAACGGAACTCGGCCCGGGTCTCGGCCAAGTGGCGAGCCGGTCTCGGGATCGCGCGCTGCCGGGCCTGCCTGTCGAGGAGGACCCGGTCGCCATCGCAGGAGACGAGGAGTCCAGCATCATCGATGATCTGATCGGCGGCGTCCGAAGCGGAATCGACGAGATCCGTCGCCAGCCGCCCCCGGTCGCGGGAGCCACCGACGGTCGCGATCGTGTCGAGCCGGGCGAACTGGAAATGGGGCGCCCGAAGATCGAATCGCCTCGTGATGAAGTTCGGCGACCCGACGCAACGGTGCGACTGCACCGGATCGAAGAGGGCGAGACGCTCTGGGCGATCGCCCAGCGGTACTACGGTGACGGCAACCTCCATGCGAAACTGGCCGAGTGGAACAAGGATCGAGTCGGCTCCGGAGGGACGATCCGTCCGGGTGCGTCGCTGGTGATCCCGTCCCGGGCCGAACTCGATGGCGGTGACGTGCGAGACGTTCCGCGCAATACGCGCCCCAGTGACCCGGTCCGCGCCGATCCGCCAAAGCCGTCGGGCGGCCAGTGGGTGTATGTCGTCAAGCGTGGCGACGTGCTGAGCACCATCGCCCAGCGTGAACTTGGCACCGTGAAAAGGATGGACGAGATCCTGCGGCTGAACTCGGACAAGATCAAGAGCGCCGACGAGATCTGGGTTGGACTGGAACTGAAAATGCCGGTGCGCTGAGCACCGGCTGGAGGAGGCCCGGCACAGATGCTGGCCAAGCTCTGCATCGTGATCATGGCGGTCACGCTCACCGCGGCGTCAATGCTCACGGTCCGCCAGCAGCGTCTGGACGCGGTCTACGACATGGCGCGCTCTCTTGAGCGAGCCGCGGCTCACGATCGCCAGTTGCAGGAAGTCCGAATCGATATCGCCCGGCGTGTGACCCCGGAGGCCGTTCTGCAGATGGCGGGGCGTGTCGGTCCGTTCGAGCCTATCCCGCTGGAGTGGTGCGACCCGTTGCCGTCGGTGCTGAATGCCTCGGTGATTCAGGAGCCCGAGCGGGTGACAGGTCTGAGCCCGCTGGCGCCAACTCCCGAGGAAACGCAGCCCGAAGATCGCGACCGGACCACGCTCGGTCCCGCGTTCGGCGAGTCGGAGCACGCGGAATGAGCAAGGTCCTCGGTTCACTGAGAGAGTCGCAGTGCCGGCGTGCGAACCGTGTCGCGCTGATCGGCATCGTCGCGGTGATGGTGCTGTTCGGGTCCGTTCTTGTTCGCGTTATCCAGTTGCAGGTCGCGCCGAGCACCGAACTCGCCGAGTTCATCCAGCCGCGACAGAGCCGCGCGCTGCACAGTGCGCCGCGCGGTGATTTACTGGATCGCCGGGGGCGTGTGCTGGCCGCGACGCGACCCGGATACCGGGTCTTCGTCGATCCGTACGCGCTCGCTGATTTGGATCTCCCGCCGTCAAAGCGAGCGACAGCGGAAGAACTCCAGGCGCGATACTCGCAGACCATTGAGGATCTCTCGCGCATCACCGGGCTTTCGCCGGGTGAGGTCTCCGATCGCGTGTTGGAGCGCGTCGCCGAGAACCGGCACCGTCTGCTCGAAGACCGTCGTCCGATCCGGTACGTCTCGGTCGGGCTGACGCTCGACGATGCTCAGCTCGCGCAGGCCCGCGACCTCGATATCCGCGGCGTCGCGCTCGAGCGGCGGAGCGTGCGCGAATCGTCGGCCGGCGAACTGGTTGCCAAACTGATCGGCGATGTTGGTGTGGACCACAACGGTCTGCTGGGTGCGGAACTGCGGTTCGACGACGATTTGGAGCCCGCGTCCGGCTACATGGATTACATCCGCGATGCACAGGGACGCCCGATGTGGGTCGAGGCGGGTGGCTACGCCATGCCGCAGCGCGGCAGCGATGTCCGTCTCTCGATCGATCTGGCGATCCAGAAGATCGCGATCGAGGAACTCGAGCGTGGCATGGAGGACGCCGACTCCGCCGGCGGGCGCGTCGTCGTTGCGGATCCGATGACGGGCGAAGTCCTTGCGATGGCGGATCTGACACGCGATGTGCGCGGGCTCGTTCCGTTCGATGGCGAACTGGCAACGAAGATCAAACGCGGTGAGGCGCCGGCGGTTCGCTTCGTCACACTCCCGGAGGATCCCGGCAAGGAGATCCACCCGGCGCTGTCCCGCAACCGGTGCGTCGAGGATGTCTACGAGCCCGGTTCGACTTTTAAGAGCTTCATGTGGGCCGAAGTGCTCCAGCGTGAGAAAGTCAGGCCCGACGAAATGTTCAACACGCACAACGGGCTCTACAAACTGCCGTACGGACGCCGGACGCTCAACGATGTCACCAAGCGTGCGGAGCAGACCTGGTTGCAGGTGCTGATCAACTCGTCGAACATCGGTATGGCACAGGGCACAGCGCGGATGAGTTTCCGCGAGATGCGCGAAGCGGTGCTTCGCTTCGGCTTCGGAAGCAAGACCGACATCGGGCTGCCCGGCGAGTCGGCGGGAATCGTTACCAATCAACGCAACTGGTCGGACTACACGCAGACTTCCGTCGCGATGGGCCACGAGGTCGCCGTCACGCCGGTTCAGATGGTGCGGGCGTTTTCCGTCTTTGCGCGTGACGGCGAGTTGGCCGGCACGCTCCCCGTGCTCACGCTCCGCGCCACCGACGATCGGTCGCCGGCGCTGTCGCTGCGTCGCCAGGTGATCGACGCCTGGATCGCGCAGCTCGCGCGCGAAACCATGGTCGATGTGTTCGACAACATGGTCCGCATGATGAAGCGGAACTTCCCGGACGACGCGGAGCCCGCGTTCGTGATGTTCGGCAAGTCCGGCACCGCCGAGATCCCGCGACCCGACGGGCGTGGCTACTTCGAGGGGCAGTACAACTCGAGCTTCATCCTCGGTGCTCCGGTTGAGCGGCCTCGCGTCGTCGTGCTCGTCGTGATTGACGACCCCGGGCCGGAGATGCGTCGCCAGCGCCGCCACTACGGTTCCCAATGCGCTGGTCCGGTGGCCGCCCGGGTCGCCGAGCGCGTCCTGCGCTACATGGGCGTGGCTCCCCAGACGCAGCAGGACCTCGCGGACGCGTCTACGATGTCCCGATGAGCGATCGGCCCCGACCCACCCTGTCACCTCGCCTCCAGAAGGCGATGGCCCTCAAGGCCGCCGCGTACGCCGCGCTTTCCGGTGGCTGCTATCCGATCGCGGGAATGGTCGCTTCGCCGGATCTCAAGCCGTTGCTCGCCGCGTTCGGTCTGTCGTTTTCAGCGGCATCGCTGCTGGCGGTCGCGATTTACCGCAGGAGCCTTCGCCCCGAGCAGCGATCAGCGCAGATGTCGAGCCGCCTCGCCGCGGGAACGGTCGCAGTGGTCTGCCTCGCGGTGGCCCAGATCGTCATGATCGCCGTGACCGTGATCAACCGGTCGGGTTGACCTCATCCCGCGAGCTTGTCGAGCCCGTACGCCTTGATCTTCTTGTAGAGCGTCGTCCGGTTGATGCAGAGGTCATCGGCGGTCTTTTGCCGGTTCCACTCGTTCGCTTCGAGGGCCTTGAGGAGAATCCGCTTTTCCGGTTCTTCGAGCGCCTCGCTTAACGGGATCGGTGACCACGGCGAATCGTCGTCGGGATGGGAGCGATCGGCTGCGCTCCGCTGCATCGGTGCGTTGCCTTCGAGAACATGGACCGGAAGGTCGTCGGCGGTGATCGTCGGGCGAGACGACAGCACGACGGCCCGTTCGATGATGTTCTCGAGCTCACGCACGTTGCCGGGGAAGGAGTACCGCCGGATCGCCTCTATGGCGTCGTCGCTGATCGCCACGACGGACTTGCCGTGTTCGGCGCTGTGCTTGGCCATGAAGTGTTCAACGAGCGCAGGGATGTCGGACATCCGGTCGCGCAGCGGGGGCAGGTCGATCTTCACCACGTTGATGCGATAGTAGAGGTCTTCGCGGAAGGTTCCTTCCCGGACGAGTTGCTCGAGCGACTGGTTCGTGGCGAGCACAACGCGGACATCGACTTCGATCGTGTCGGTCGAGCCGATCGGCTCGAACTTCCGCTCCTGCAGCACCCGAAGCAGCTTGAGCTGCATCGCGGCGGAAGCGGAATTGATCTCGTCGATGAAAATGGTGCCGCCATCGGCGGCAAGGAACTTGCCCTGCTTGTCGGCGTGCGCCCCGGTGAACGCGCCCTTGACATGGCCGAACAACTCGGACTCCAGCAGCGTTTCAGGGATCGAGCCGCAGTGGATCTCCACGAACGAGCCCGACGCACGCGGCGAGCCGCGATGGATCGAGCGCGCGAGCAGCGACTTGCCCGTGCCGGATTCACCGGTGATCAGCACCGTGGCCTTCGACGGTGCGACCGCCTCGATCATCTCGAAGGCCTTGGCCATGCGATAGTCACGCCCGATCACCGAGCCGAGTCCGAACTTCGTATCGAGCTGTTTTTTGAGATTCGTGTTCTCCGCGAGCAGGGTCTGCTGGCGGAGCGCTCTTTCGAGCGTCATGCGGAGTTCATCATCGACGACGGGCTTGGACATGTAGTCGAACGCCCCGTCGCGGATTGCCCTTACCGCTGACTCGATCGTGCCGTATCCGGTCAGCACAACCGGCACGATGCTCGGGTGCTCTTTGCCGATGGTCTTGACCAGTTCGAGGCCCGACATGCCGGGCATTGACACATCGGTCAGCACGATGTTGAACGGCTCCGGCCGTCGGGTCGCGCTGCCTTCGGGAGCAGACGCCTCGCGCAGGAGTTCGAGCGCTTCGGACGCGTTGAAGCAGACCGCGGTGCTGTAGCCCTCTGCGCCAAGAAACTCGCTCAGAGACTCGGCGACGATCGGGTCATCGTCGACGATGAGAATGCGACCGCCTGCCTTGGACTTGGTCTGCCGGCGCTTCTCAGCCATGCCGCCTGTCCTCCTGCGCGGCCGCGGAACCGGACCCGATGGGGATCGAGAGATCGAGCACCGCGCCTTCGGGTTCGCGTGATCGGAGCGCGATCGTGCCGCCGAGCGATGAGACAATGTCGGCGCTGAGCGCGAGACCGACACCCGAGCCGTTCGGTCGGTCGCTGTAGCCGAGTGAGAACGCGAGGCTGGTATCTGCTCGGAGGCGATCGGAAAGCCCGCGGCCGTTGTCCTGCACCTCGATTCGGAGCGTCGGTTCGCCCGCCGGGCACCACGCTTTGACGAGGATTCGGGAGCCGTCCGGGCGTTCATCATCGGGAACGAGGCCGCATGCCTCGATGGCGTTGCGCAGGGCGTTCGCGATGACCGGGTAGATCGGCAGCGGTGGCGCGCTCAACGCGGTGACATCGACATGAACCTCGACTCGTGTGCCTCGCTCCGCGGCGAGGTGTTGTGTGTGTGCGACGGCAGCATCGATCGCGACGTGGACCGGTTGCGGGGCCACCATGTACCGGGGGTGCGGTCGGTCCGAGGCGTGATCGCGCGTCGTCTGCACCATCCCGGCCATGGTCGTCAGGGCGGATTCGACCGCGCAAAGGTGGTTCATCACCGCGGCGGCGCCGACCGAACTCAGAGACCCGCCTTCGAGGCCTCGCTTCGCAAGACGCAGGAATCGCGTTGAGCCATCGAGAAGGCCGGCCAGTTCGTGGAGCAACGCCCGTTCGAGGCGCTCGGCCTCATCGAGCCGGGTCAGCGCGTGCTCGGGCGACCCGGTGGGTCCGCCGGGCAGGTGATGGCGCGGGCGGATGGCCGGCTTTGGCGTCTTCTTCGGCTCTTCGCTGGGCGGCTGTTGCATACCCGCGACACATCGGCGCTTCTTGAGCCGGGGTCGAGCGCGATGTTGCCCGATCGCAACATCGGGTCCCGACGGTTCGTTTTGTGTTGATCGGGGGCAACGTCCGAGCTGATTATCCGGTCGCCGGTGCGACGGCCCGGGGCTCGGCCCCGGAGACCTCGGGAGCACTTGAGGATGTTGCCGCGATCCACATCCGGGTCGCGACGACGAGCATGATCGCGCCGAACACGAGACGGAGGGCGTTGGCCGGTATGCGATGAGTTAGCGAGGCACCGATTACCGACCCGACGATGGCGGTGGGGGCCAGGCATAGAAACAGTACGAACGGCTCGACGATCGAGTGCCCGTGGCCGGGTAGCAGTGCGACCTTCAGAGCGGCGCCGACGCCGGCGGTCAGGCACATGACCATCGAGCTGACCGCGATGCAGTTCTTGAGCCGGAGCTTGCAAACGACGTGAGCGAGCGGCACGGCGATGCCGCCGCCGCCGATGCCAAGCAGGCCGGAGAGGAAGCCCATAACCGCGCCAACAAAGCCACCTCGCAGACGCGTGACGCGTTCGTTGTCCGGCTCGTGGGGTTGCCGCTTGCGCAGGGCCTTTGCCACGCTTGTCACTGAGACGTAGACCAGAAAAATCGCGAACAGCCGGCGCAGCCACCCCGAGTCGAGTTGGTCGGACACGAGGACACCAACGATGATGAAGAGCATCGTGGCGGGGAGCATCGCTCGAAACAGGTCGGCCCGAAACGCGCCCATTTTGTAGTGCTTGCGTGCCGCCGGTACGGCTACGGCGACGTTGACGAGCATCGCAGCGGCTTGGATGAGGTGCTGGTCTGACCAGTCCTTGCGGGCGAACAGCATCGCCATGGCCGGTATCATGATGATCGAGCCCCCGATACCTAGCAGGCCACCGAGCACGCCCGCGGTGAGCCCGGTGAGCAGGAGGGGGAGGATGTCTGCGGCTTCGATCGAGAACATCGGGCGGATGCTAGCAGACCGGAACATCGCCCGGATGCGGGCAGGAGCAGCACCAATCGAATCCCGCATCATCACCATCACGCTCAACCCCGCCGTCGATCGTGTCATGCGTGTCGAGCGGTTTCGCGTAGGCCAGCACTGCGCCGCCAAGCGGACCGGGCACTACCCGGCCGGCAAGGGTGTCAACGTCTCGCGTGTGCTCGCGGTGCTGGGCGTGCGTTCGGTCGCGACCGGATTCGTCGGCCAGCGAGAGCTCGGGATGTTCGAGGAGTACCTGGAGCAGATCGGCACGGGGCGGATCACGACGCAGTTGCTCGTCGTCCGCGGCCGGACGCGTGACAACATCACGATCGTCGATCCGATCGACGATACGGAGACGCACCTCCGCGATGAGGGATTCAGCGTCACGCGCGACGATGTGGTCCGCGTGTCGAGCAAGGTCGGCATGCTCGCACGCGCCGACTCGATCCTGTGCTTCAGCGGCTCGCTTCCGCCGGGTGTCTGCGTCGGCGACTTTCGGTCGATGCTGCATCGGTGCGATGACGCGGGCGCACGCGCGGTCGTCGATACCAACCGGAAGGTACTGCGCGCGATCCGAAACGAACGGTTCTGGATGCTCAAGGCGAACGCCGAGGAACTCGCCACGATGACGGGCATGCCTACCGAGACGGAAGACGAGGCCCGAAGCGCCGCCCGGTCCATTACGCGCGAGCACGGCGGCGGCGTGGAATGGGTCATCGCCACGCGCGGTGAGCACGGCGCGATCCTCGTCGGGCCGGATACCGAACTCGTCGCACGGACGTTCGTTCACCCCGGACTGATTATGAGTACGGTGGGCTGCGGCGACAGTCTGCTCGCGGGTGTGCTCAAGTGCGTCGTCGAGGGACGGTCGTGGTCCGACGCGATCCGGCTCGGCGTGGCGTCCGGCACAGCCAACGCGGTCAGCCGCGAGGCCGGCGAGATCAGCGTGGACGATGTGGATGCTTTCTTCGAAGCATCCGTCGTGGAGTCGCGCATCGGTGCCGGGGCCTGAAGCGTCCCGAAGTTATCGGCCTCGACCGATCCCCCTTCGCGGCGATGCACACCTGATCTGGTGGGTGTCGGGTCTGGTTGGTGTGCGTGTGCCGTCTGTATCGGCTACCGTGTCGCGTTGCAGGTCGAATCTTCGGATTCTTGCTTGGGACCGATGGGGATCGGTTTAGGGTTGAGTCAGCGTCTGTGGTGGGCACTGATTCGGCAGCTCGACTCGCGAGCACCTCCCCCGCCGGCCAAGACAGTGGTGGAACTCAAGAGATGAACTCAACCAAGAATGGCACGAGCGCTCGCGCTGTCGTCGCACAGCGATTCGGCATGGCGATGATGTACCTCGCCGCGGCTGCACTGGTTTCGTGGTCCGCGATGGCCGCCAAGCGGTCGCAGGGGGTTCCGGCCTTGGCGGCGATCGACACCGTCGGTACGACCATCCCGACAAATGCCGAGCCGATCGTGGAGCCGCTGGTCTCAGGAGACGAGGTCGTTTCGGGCTCTGACGACTCCGGTCTGAAGATCGAGGTCGTTGAGACCGAGCCCGTTGATACCGAGATCCGCTACTTCAACGGCCGCGCGGTTCGTCCGGTGAGGACGATGTGGATGACGGTGACCGGCTACAGCCCGGACGAACGATCCTGCGGCAAGTGGGCCGACGGCATCACCGCGAGCAACAAGAGCGTGTGGACGAACGCGATGCAGATGGTCGCCGCGGACACTCGCATCCTGCCCTTCGGCTCGCTTCTCTCGATCGACGGCTACGCGGGCGACCAGATCGTCCCCGTAGAAGACCGCGGCGGCGCGATCAAGGGCATGCGTCTGGACCTGCTGTACCCGACGCACGAAGAAGCCCTGCAGTGGGGCATCAAGCACATGCCCGTGACTGTCTGGGAGTACGTCGAGGGCTGAGCCCATCAGATCTCAGGAGCCGTTCTGGTCGGCGTTCGAACCGCCGTCCGTTCCGGCATCGTCCGGGTTTGCTTCGGGTTCCGGCGCGGGTGCGGCGAGCAGCGCGTTGACATTGAGGTTGAACCCGAACTCGACGTACGGACCGATGAAGGGCGTCACGTCGAAAAAGCCCATCGACTCACGATCGCGGTTGATGTTGACATCGATGCCGGCGACGCCTCGGAGCAGCCAGGTTTGCGTGTCTGCTTCGCGCAGGCGCCGTTCGAACCGGGCGGGGACCTGCATGGCGAACAAGCGTTCGCTATAGGGGAGGTGTGTCTCGCGATCGAGGACTCGGTACTCCACGACCATCGGCGATTCGCTCGACACGACATTCCGAACCTCGATCAGCCATTCGATCTGACCCCGCTGCGTTCGCCGCAGGCTGTTCGCCCATCCCTCCAGATCGCGCAGGTAGCGTCCGCGAACTTCCGATGAATCGAACGGCACGCTGGCGTCGCCGAAGTTCTCGGCGTAGGACTTCCGCACGAACGCGAGAAGACCCTCCGGGGCGACAAACGGTTCGGACGCAGGGAGTTCGGCGAGCGTCGGCGCGGTCGCTTCGGTTTCGGCTGCGGAGTCACCGCCATCGGACCCGGAAGGCGAAGCCGGGCGCTGTTCGAGGAGCCGCTGCAGCTCCGCGACGCGGGCAGTCAGTTCTCGCACCTGCTCGAGGAGTTGATTGATCGACTCCTGCGATTTGGTGAGTTGGGCCTCGAGTTCATCGATCCGCTGGCGGAGCTGCTCGTTCTCGCGACGCAACTCGCTCACCGACGGCGGCGATTCCTGGGCTCGCAGCGTCGCTGTGAGCGGGCCGCAGCAGGCGGCGACGAGCACAAGGGCGGTTAGAACGGTCTTCATCGCACGCCTCCGGGTCGGGGTGTCGGCGGATCATCAGCAGGCGACCGACGCCGCCAGTATACGGACGCACGAAGCGGTGCCGCGTTCTGGTCGCGTGGCGCCCGAAGAGAGTCTATTGTCCCCATCGGCCGATCGGCCCCAGTTAACGGAGAATCGCGCCCGTGCAGATCGTTGGAAGCCCTGCCCGTCCAGACCGCCCGGAAGACCTGCTCCCGCCGGGGCTGATGCGCCGGCTCGATCGGCTGGACATCCGCAGCCGCAAGATATTCCCGGGCAAACTACAGGGTGAGCGACGCTCCAAGAAGCGCGGTCAATCCGTTGAATTCGATGACTATCGGCAGTACGTGCGGGGCGACGACCCCCGGTTCATCGACTGGAATGTCTACGCCCGCATGGACCGGCTCGTTCTGAAACTCTTCCTGGAGGAGGAAGATATGGCCCTGCACATCGCGGTTGATGCCTCGGGGAGCATGCGAGCCGGTCAGGGCGATCAGTGCAAACTCGTCTTCGCATCCAAGCTCGCGATGGCACTCGGCTACGTCGGGCTGGTCAAGCAGAATCGCGTCGGCATGACGGTGTTCGGCCGAACCGAGGACGCGGGGGGGCTGGCCCGGCTGGAGGACACGCGAGGGCGTCATCAGGTCCGAAGGATGTGCCAGTTCGTCGTGGACAGCATGTACCCCGAGTCGCGGATGGATACCGGTGCGTCTCTGGCGGAAGCGACCAAGGCAAGCTTCAACGAGGCGTTGACCGGCATCGCACGCCAGCGCATCGGCAAAGGCGTCATGATCGTCATCTCGGATTTCCTCGTGCCCGGCGGCTACGAACAGGGTCTCAAGTCGCTGGCCGCGGCGGGGGGGTACGACACGTATTGCCTGCAACTGCTCACGCCCGACGAGATCGACCCGGCAAAACAGCTCGGCGCGGCCGGGGGCTCGCTGCTCGGCGACCTGCGTCTGACCGACATCGAGACCGGCGGCGCGACAGAGGTCACGGTGACCAAGGAACTGCTCAAGCGGTATCGCGAGCGCGTTCGCGAGTACTGCGATTCGCTCGCGAAGTTCTGCGCCTCGCGAGCCATGAACCACATGCTGGTGACCACGGATCAGGAGATCGAATCGCTGATCCTCGAAACGTTCCGGCGTCGCGGCCTGCTCGGCTGAACGACGGCACTCAGGACTTCGCTGAAAGCTCCGCCAGCATCTCGTCGGTGATGCCGAGGTACTCGCGCATGTACTTGTCGTACGTCTCGCTGTCCTCATCCTTCGAGAGGTCGAGACGCAGTTCGTTGATGACCTTCGTTCCTTGTTTGATCCACTCGTCCCAGGTCTCGCGGCTGATGTTCTCGCCGATCCAGAGCCCGACGGGGCCCTTGAACGGAGGACGGGCCATCTTGTGGCCGGGTCGTTTGCTGCGCGTGCAGATGAAGCTGCCGTCGGGCAGGTCGGCCGGGTCTATGACCTCTTCCTTGGGCGCCTCCTCGCCGAGCTCGACAAACTGCTTCTCCATCGCTTCCTTGACCTTCATGTCGCCGTTTCGACGCGCGATCTCGAAGCCATCGTTGAGCAGGCGCAGCGCCTTGTCCTTCTCGCCCAGCTTGATGTACTGCTCGGCGGCGAGTTGGTAGGCCCGTGACATGTTCATGTTGAGCGCGATGCAGCGTTCGTAGCTGGTCGCCGCGTCCTGATGGCGTCCGGCTTCGGCGTACGCGCTGCCGAGCGAGAAGTACGTGATATCGCTCGTCGGGTCTTCCTGAACGAGCTGTTCGAACTGGGCGATACGGTCTGCTACGTCCATCGCTGGCCCTTCTCCGGAAAAGTAGTGGGGAGTGGTGGACAGGATAGGCCCCATCGCTTGGTTCCGGGCCGGCGCAAAGGACGAATTCCGGGTAGTTTGGGGCATGGACGCGGACAACCGCCAGCGATTCGACGAACTGCTCGAACAAGTGATCGAGGATCTGCCGGAGGCGGTTCATGAATTGTTCGACGAGGTGCCGTTGATCGTCGACGATCGTCCGGACGATGCGCTGGTACGCCGACTCGCCATAGACTTCGAGATCCCGGACGAGCCGGGCGAACTGGCGAGATTCGCGCGAGAGCTCTGTGGTCTGCACTCCGGACGCATGCTGACCGAACGGTCCGTCGATGACCCGGCCGACGTCCCTGAGGACATCCGCATTTTTCGCGAGGGCATCGTCGGCATCGCCGGCGGCTGGGACGGTCCGCGATCGGAAGTCGATGGGGCAATCGCCGAGCAGATCCGGATCACGATCCTGCACGAGGTGGGGCACCACTTCGGGCTCGATGAGGACGATTTGGAGCGCCTCGGATACGACTGAGTCGGGGGTCAGGCCGACGCGGCCTCGATGTCCGCCTCAGACGCTTCCATGTTGGTGTAGACCTTCTGGACATCGTCGTTGTCTTCAAGGTTCTCGACGAGCCGCAGGATCTTGCCGACATCGTCGCCTGCCACATCGACGGTGACGGTCGGGATCATGGTCAGTTCTGCCGACTCCATCTCGATCTCAGCGTGTTCGACGGCCTCCTTCACGCCGAGGAAGTCCTCGGGGGATGTCGTGACCGTGAAGAGCCCTTCCTCGGACTCGACATTCTCAGCACCGGCTTCCAGCGCGAGCTCCATGAGCCGATCTTCCTCGACTTTGGACGCGTCGATGTTGATGATGCCTTTGTGCTCGAAGTTGAAGGCGACGGAACCGCTGGTGCCGAGGTTGCCGCCCGCTTTCGCGAATATCGAGCGGATGTCCGGAGCGGTTCGCTGGCGGTTGTCGGTCAGGCAGTCCACGATGACCGCGACGCCGGCAGCGCCGTAGCCCTCATAACGGATGTCTTCGAAGTCGGCCCCTTGACCGGACAGGCCAGCGCCCTTTTCGATGGCGCGCTTGATGGTGTCCTTCGGCATGTTCGCCGCTTTGGCCTCTTCGATGGCGTAGCGGAGGGTCAGGTTTGCCGCAGGGTCCGGCCCGCCCTGCTTGGCGGCGACCATGAGGGCCTTGGAGCACTTGCTCCAGGCCTTGCCCCGCTTGGCGTCCATCCGGGCTTTCTTATGCTTGATGTTCGCCCACTTGCTGTGGCCTGCCACGGTCGTTGTCTCCGGTGAAAGCACGGGCTTGAGAGCCCGGTAGGGTCCGATTCAGGTCGGGTATGGTACCGCTGTTGAAGTCAGCGCGGCGAGCGGTCTTCGAGGCGATCGGCGATCGCCGGATCGCGATCCTCCGAGGCTGCGCGGACTTTCTCGCCGGCTGCTTCGGTCAGGTCCTGCATCTGAACTTCGACCGAGAGCGGAAGGGGGATCCCGCGCACGCCTTTGCTCGCTCGCGTCGCGAGAACGGCTGCCTCGGTCCACTCGCGGACCGCGCCGTCTCGGTCGCCGCTGGCCCATAGGGCGTCGCCGAGGTGATCGACGATCGGAGCGGTAGTAAGGCCGGTCGGGTCCGCCTCGATCGCCGCGGTCTTCGCGCGACGGAGGAGCGAGAGAGCGCCCGGCTGCATTCGCCCCGTGAGTGGGTCGGTCCAGTCTTCGAGCCGGCCTTGCTTGTATCTGGCCCAGCCGAGTGAATCGATGATGTGCGGCTCCTGCGAGGAAGATGCGTAGGCGGTCTCGATCATCGCGATCGCCCGCTCCACATCCTCTCCGAGTTCCAGCAGGCGGTACCCGTAACTGTTGTTCGTTTCGACATGGTCCGGTTTGGCGCGGAGGGCCTCCTCGTAGAGGGTCCGCGCGGTGTCAAACTGGTTGTTGAGCGAGAGTTGGCTCGCGAGATGGTGGGCGCCATCGGCGAGCATCTGAGCGCTGAGTTGCGCGTCCGTCCGTGCACTGCCTCGGAACATGACATGCGAGAGCGCTTCGCGCAACCGGCGGTCGGTCGGGCCTCGGTACTCACCGAGAGATCGGATCGCATCGCCCAACGCGAACGGGTCCTGGATTTGCTGGGTGAACTCTATCCAGGAACCGAGAACAACCGTAGGGTAAGGTTCGAGCGTCGCGATTGCCCGGTCATAGATCGAGAGCGCGAGCGAGCGTGACTCGTCGTCGCTCAGGCTCGTCTGCCCCGTGCGGTTAGCGGTCATGACGGCCCGAACCGCGTGGATGAAAGCCTCTTGCGCGACGTTGGGATGGGCCTGGCCCGCCCGTCTAGAGAGCTCAACCAGTTCGTCGGAGGTCGGCAGCTCCTTGATCGAAGCGACATTGATCCGGCCGAACCACGCACCCGCAGAGGGCGCCGAGAGGCGTTCGAACACTCTGGTGTACGCCGCGACCGTCTCCTGTCGCACGCGCGGCCTGTTGATGATCTCGTCCGCGACCGATTCGAGAAACTGATTGATCGTCTCGGATTCGATCGGAGTCAGTTGCGGTGCAAGGTCCGAGGCGAGTTCCATCATGGAGACGGCTTGGTCCAGATTCTCGGCGGCGAGTTCCACCACGGCGCGCTCAGCGAATACCGCGAACGTGTTGGGTGCGTTGGTCAGGCGTGTCCGGGCCTGGCTGATCCATCGATCCTGCGCCGCGAAGTCCTCGCGCAGCACCCTCTCGAGTTCGCGTGATAGCACATCCGACCCGGGGCGGTCCATCAGGCGTGACGCGAGTGTTTCGAGCGCTGCTTCGGGACGCCGGTCGTCGCTTTGAAGACGCGCCAGGAGTGACGCGATGTATGGCTCATCCGGGTAGCGATCGCCCTCCGCTTCGAGCCACCCCTCCGCGCGCTCGATTGACGCGGTGCGCTCCCAGAGATCGACGAGAGCCGACGCGGCTTCCTGCGGCCTGAGAGGGCTCGACCACGCTCGCAGGAGTGAACGCTCTGCGAGGTCGAACTGCTCCTGGTCGATCGCCGAGAGGCCTTGAAGCAGAGCGAACACACCATCTGCACCGGCGATCCTGACGAGCCGACGGTGGTCGTCGGGCTGCTTGCCATGGCGGGCGACATACGCCGCCACCGGAAGGCATCCCGCCCCCTGTTGCAGCGAGTCCTGAGCGGCCTGCAGCGCTCGGGCGTGGTCGCCGATCGCGTGAAGGGCCCGGATACGACCGACGCGCGAAAGGATGTCGCCGGCCCCATCCCGTTGCAGCGAGGGGTCCTCGAGTGCGCCGAGCGCTTCGCGTGATCGTTGTCTCACGAGCATCGCGTAGGCCGTCGCGACTCGGTCGGCCGCGGTCTGGGCATCGGCAGCCGCACGGTCCAGCAGGGCATCGGCTTGCGATCCACGAGCGGCCTGCGCGAGCAGTTCGACTCGCAGCGCCAGCATGGCGAAGTCGGTACGAGGCGCGTCGACATCCTCAAGAGCGGCGCTCAGCGCACGATGAAAATGCCCGGCTCGAAGTGCTGCACGGATCGCGAGCGGGCCTTCGGCTTCGTCGGGAACACGCGCTCCAGCGTCGAGCGCGATACGGCTGATCTGCGGCTCCATCGCCGGGTGTATTCGAATAAGCCGATTAATCGCCGAAGGGTCGCCGCAGCGGACGAGTTCGATGAGAACACCGAAGTCGAGCGGGTGCGCTGTGAGGTGATCCAGCAGCGAGGCCGTCTGTTCTGCCGGGCTCTGCCCGAGCGCGGCGAACGCGAGGGCGAACTTCTGCCGGGCGGTGACCTGCTCTTGACGCGGGATCGATTCGTAGGAGTTTCTCAAGTCCGCTTTGATCTCCGGTCCGTAGCCCGATTGCGTTGCGACGTATCGGAGCAGGTCGATCGTCTCGGCCTCGGGTATCGACCGAGCAACGTGCGCGGCGACGAGCGACGCGGCGGCGACTGGACGCCCGACGCGAAGCAGTATGTAGCAGCGCACAGTCAGTTCCCGAGTGTTCGTCGGCCCCGGGAGGGCTGCTGCTGCTTCGAGAAAACGATTGGACAGCCCGATCTCCCCGATGCTGTGCGCCGCCTCCGACGCACGGAGCAGGGATCGGCGTCGATCGCGGTACACCTCGTTGATCTCGGATCGGAACTCGGTTTCGGGCTCAAAGGTGGGCGGGAGCTCCAGAAGAACCTCGAACGCCCGAACGGATTCGGACACATACCCGAGACGCAGGAGCACTTCCGCTAGGGTGGTCCGTGTGAGCAGAAGGGCACCTTCGTCGGCCGGCTGATCCGAGTTCGTCAAGGCCGTGAGCAGGGCCGTTGCGGCGAGCGGATCCTCGCGAAAACGGGACGCCAGCAATCCGTAGCGGATCAGGGTCAGCGGTTCGCGATCACCGAGCGCGATCGCTTCTGCGAACGCGGCCTTCGCGGCGATCGGGTTCTGCTGCTGGTCCAGCAGCAAGCCAAGCGAGCGCCACGCCTGAACCGACGAGGGGTCCAAACGCAGAGACTGTCGCAGAGCGGCGATTGCTGCACTCGAGCGACCGGTCTCGATGAACTTCTGGGCCTGCCGGAGAATCTCCGTGGCCCGCGTTGCGTCTGCGTCGGACGGGTTCGCCCGATCGGCGGTGTCGGGCAGTTCTCCAATCAGTTCCTGACGGATCTGGTCGATCGAGGCGTTGGCACGCGCGGCATCCGTCGGTGGGGCTCCCCAATCCGCGATCGTTTCGGGCAGCGGTACGTCTGACACCTGAACGCCCTGCGCGGCATTCCGATTCTCCTGCGCGAGCAGCTCTTTGAGACTCGGTGCCGGGCCGACCTGCTCGGCGGCGGACGGGTGACTGAGCGAACACATAGTCACCATCGCGGCGAGCGTCGTCATTCCCCGCAGTCGCCTTGCCATGTGCTTCTCCGGATTGAGTGCCGTCGGTCAGGACTTGGCGGTTTTCTTCTTCCGCGTCGTCGTGCGAGAGGACTTTGAAGTCTTGCCCGAGCCCGACTTCCTGCTTGTCTTCGCCGGCTTACCCGCGAGTTCGGATCCGTCCGCCGACGTCTCCTCACTGTACGCCTGAAGGACCAGGTAGGTTTCAAGGCCTTCGCTGGCTTTCACATGGCGTTCGATTGTGCCCGAGGCTTTGTCCAGCGGCGTCTCGGGCTCGAAGACGCCCGCTTTGATGAGCTTGTTGAGCAAACGCTCCTCAACCGGGACGGCGTGACAATCCATTCCCAGGAGGCACACCCGCGCCGAGACGAACGGGTGCATGCCGTCGAGCGAGTCGACGTACTTCCGAGCTTCGCGCTTGCCGCCCTCGCGGACCGCGACCAGAGAGACCGTGTGTTCGCGCAGGTAGATGTCGCGGAGCGACGCCTTGATGCGAGCGACGCGTTCCTCGGCGTCCGGGTAGGTCTTGCCGAGCACGTCCATGATCTCCTCAGCGCGAGAGACGCGGAGGTCGTTCATGTCCACGTATGTTTCCTCGATCCGCTTGAAGGCGTTGTCCGCGCGGTTCGTGGTGCAGTCCCAGAGCAGGAACGAATACACGAGCTGACGGATCGGCTCGAGATCCGTGTTCGCTTCGGCGGGCTCGTACGTTGCCTTGAGCTGGTCGACGACGGTCTGAAAGGCGTTCGCCTGTTCGGTTGCGCTCACTGGTGGTGCTCCCTCGACGGTTCGTGGGCGGGCTCGGTGTTCTCGGCAGATTCGGCGTCCTCGCCGAGCTTTGCGGCGCGCTGCTCTTCCTCGGCTCGCACTCGCGAGAGCGCGTCGAATACCTCGGCCTGACGCTTGGCGGCCTTGTCGATCTTGAATATGAACTCGGGCAGCTGATGCACCGAGACGAGGTCGCCGACCTGCCTTCGCACATGCTTCGACGCCGCCTTGAGTCCGGCGAGGGCGCGTCGCTCTTTGTCCTGCGGAAGAACGCTCACATTGAGCACCGCGGTTCGCAGGTCTGCGGTGACCTTGACGGAGGTGATCGTCAGCATCAATCCGTCGAGGCGCGGGTCACCGAAGCCCGCGTTCAGGACGGATTGTGCGGCCCGGTGGATCACCGAGGACATTTGGTCGGCTCGACGGCTCATGATGAAAACCCTTCGGTCTCGGCGTACCGCAACATCTCCGCATCGACGGCCGCTCTTCCGGCCTCGGGGTCGGTCACCGGGATCTCCTCAAGCGCCATCACTCGTCGTGACTGCGAGCCGATTTCGTAGGTGAGTTCGCCGGCACCGGGTCTGCACGCGCGATCCTCAAGTTTCGACACGACGCTGTCGAGGACCGCCGCGCACCGCTGAGCCCCTTCCGAGGCCACGGCGATGCCGAGCGTTGCCACCTGCAGGTGATCCTGCGTGGCGACCTCTGCGACGGAGATCATGTGCTCGCGATGAAGACGGTCCTTCACCGACTTGATCACACGACGCTTGTCCTTGAGCGATTCGCTCGCGCGGACGATGAGTTCGATCTGGAGTGCTCCGAGGTGCATGGTTCAGATCAGAGCTCCCGCTTGACTTCGGTCTTGCGGAAGCACTCGAGGATATCGCCCTCCTTGATGTCGTCGTAACCGACGATCTTCATGCCACATTCCTGACCGGCCTTGACTTCCTTGGCGTCGTCCTTGAACCGCTTGAGCTGCTCCAGCACGCGATCCTGCTCGATGACGATGTCGTTGCGAGTGACGCGGATGAGCGCGTTCCGCTCGATGACGCCATCGGTGACGTAGCAGCCGGCGACCGATCCCACCTTTGTGATGCGGAAGACCTGACGGACCTCGGCGTGTCCGAGCACCTCTTCGCGGACCTCGGGGCTGAGCAGACCCGACGCGGCCTTGCGCACGTCGTCCACGATGTCGTAGATGACGCGGTACGACCGCAGTTCGACGCCCTTGTCTTCCGCCTGGCGGCGGGCCTTGGCGGATGGGATGACGTTGAACCCGAAGACGATCGCGCCGGACGCCGACGCGAGCGTTACATCGGACTCGGTGATGCCGCCGACCGCCGCGTGGAGGACGCGGATCTTGATCTCGTCGGTCGAAACCTCTTCGATGGATTTCCTGATTGCGTCGATCGAGCCCTGCACATCGGCCTTAAGCACAACGAGCAGTTCCTTGGTCGTCGCCTGTTCGTCCATAGAGGCGAACATGGAATCCAGCGTGAGTTTCGGCTGCGCGAGCTGGCGCTGGCGGTCTTCCTCTCGACGCTGCTCGGCGGCCTGTTCGGCACGCTTGAGCGTCTTGACGATGTAGAACTTGTCCCCCGGGTCGGGCAACTCGTCGATGCCGGAGATCTGCACCGGCGTCGAAGGGCCGGCGGTCTTGACCTTCTCGCCGCGATCGTTCGTGATATCACGAACGCGTCCGAACGCACGCCCGGCGACGATGAAGTCACCGACCTTGAGCTCGCCTTGCTGGACGAGTATGTTCGCGGTTGCTCCGCGTCCCTCTTCCATGCGCGACTCGATGACCGAACCGGTCGCCGCGCCGGAGAAGTCCGCTTTGAACTCGTGGATCTCGGCGGTCAGCGCGAGCGTTTCAAGCAGCGAGTCGATGCCCTCACCGGTTTCGGCCGAGACCTTTATAACCTCGGTCTCGCCGCCCCATTCGGTCGGGTTGAGGCCGTGCTCGGCGAGCTGGCCGTAAATCCGCTGGATGTTCTCGTTGCTGTTCGCGCCCTGAAGGTCAATCTTGTTGAGCGCGACCAGCAGCGGGACGTCCGCCGCCTTGGCGTGATTGATCGACTCGATGGTCTGGGGCATCACGCCGTCGTCGGCCGCGATCACCAGCACCACGATGTCGGTCATGCTCGCACCGCGCGATCGCATCTCGGTGAATGCTTCGTGGCCGGGCGTGTCGAGGAAGCAGACTTTCTCGGCGCCCTGACCGGCGTTGACATCAACAAGAAACGCCGATGTCGCCTGGGTGATGCCGCCGGCTTCACCCGCCGCCACATCCGCCTTCCGGATGTAGTCGAGCAGCGACGTCTTCCCGTGGTCGACATGGCCGAGGATCGTGACAACCGGGAAGCGGGACTGTTCGTCGGCGACCTCGCGCTTCTGGAACTCTTCAAGAACCGCGGCGGCACCGGTGGCCTGCTCGGTGACTTCGAGCTCGATGTCCCACTCGATCATGAGTTCCTGAGCCTTCTCCGGCTCGATCGATGAATTGATGCTCGCCATCACGCCCTGCATGAAGAGCTTCTTGACGATGTCGGCACCCTTCACGCCGGTCGCGGCGGAGAGGTCCTTGATCGTGAAGGGCGCGCTGATCTTCACCGTGCCGCCGGTCTCGGCGGCCGATTGTGCCTTCTGCGCACCGCCCGAACCGTCGCGGGCCTTCTGGTCGCGACGGCGCTGGCGCAGGAAACCATCGGCCCGGCTGAGCCGCTCCTCGCGTTCGACAAGGTCCTGATGACGCCAGTTCCGCCCGCCGCTGCTGCTCCCGCGGCCGCGTCGGCCGGTTCCTGGAGTGGACGTGGTCTCAGCGCCGCCGCCACCGCGTCGACGATTCCGCCGGCCGCTTTCGTCGGGCGGCATCATGGGGCCACCGGCTCCGCCGCCGCCGCGAGGGCCGCGCGACATCGGGATGGACGGACCGTCGTGGCTGCGACGCTGACGCGGCGCTTCGATGACGTCCGGGGTCTCGACGCGAATGACCTTCGGACCGCTGAGTTTGGCCTTGTTCTTCTCGATATCTTTGATCGTGGGCCCGGCCGGAGCGATGACCTTCGGACGTGACGGCACGTTCATCACCGGCTCTGTAGCCGGTTTCTCAGGCTTCTCCGGCGTTTCCGCTGCGGGCTTCTGGACCGACGGCTCACTCGGAGTCTCCGGCTTTTCGTCCTCGGGCTTCTTCGGTGCCTCGACGGGCGCGTCCGGAGCGGCGACGGGTTCGGGCTTCTTGGCCGGTGCCGAAGGGGCGGCCTTTTTGGCCGACGGCGTCGCTGTCCCCGACTCATTCTCTTGCGGCTGTTCATCGTCCGGTTCAGCCGGAGTCGCTTTCCTGGCTGCGGGCGCCGCTTTTTTGGGCTCGGGGGCGTCTTTTACAGCGGTCGCGGTGCTGCCCGAATCGGAATCATCCGCATCGCTCGACGCGGCTTTCTTCTTGGCGGCGGCACGCTTCTTGACCCGTGCCTTCGTCAGATCGACTCGTTCCGCTGTTTCGACCGCCGTGCCGCGCGCTTCGCCCTCGGCTTCGCCGCTTGCGAACCACTCGCGGATCGTCGCCTCCAGCCCTGCCGATACGCTCGACATGTGGTTGGTGATACCGGGGATGCCCTCGGCCTCACACTTGGTGACGATCGACTTGGATTTCACTCCAAGGGTCTTGGCAATCTCATGTACTCGCTTGGCTTTGGCCAAAGTGTTCTCCAGCGTTCGAACTGCGTCGGTCTTCGTTCAAGGTTGCCCGGGTCGATCCGGGCGGTTCTGTGTCTGTTACGGCACGTCGGCCGTGAGGGAAATCAGTCTTCTTTCTTCTCGCTGTCCGAGTCACCCGAAAGGATGGCCTCGGCACGCGCGTCGTCGTCCTCGGTGACTTCGGGGCCCGATGAATCGTCGGACTTCTCGGCGGAACCGAGGCCCAAGATGGCCGCGGCGGCCATGTCGGCGTCGCCGGCTGAGTCGAGATCGCCGTCCAGAAGGCGTCGAGCCGCATCGGCCTCTTCGGCCTTCCGCTTCTCGGCCTCTTCCTTCTCGCGTTCCTGCTGCTCGGCGATGACCTTGGCGCGGGCCGAGGCGGCTTCGACCGCCGCCTGAGCGACGGCTTCGTCCATCTCGATCTCGCCGACCAGCACGTCGACACCGACTTCTTCGATATCGAACACGCTGATCATGCCGAGCGCCGCGAGGCGGTCGAGCTGTTCTTCGGTGACGCCTTCGACGCTGCGGAGCGTCTCGGCCATCGCGTCCAGGCCCTTGTTGAATTCTTCGGGGGTCAGGATGTCGACATCCCAGCCGGTCAGGCGGGCGGCGAGGCGGACGTTCTGCCCGCGCTTGCCGATTGCCAGTGACAACTGGTCATCGTTCACGACGACCGTGGCACGCCCGAGTTCGAAGCAGAGCGAGACCTCAACGACCTCGGCCGGCTTCAGGGCGTTCTGGATCAGGATCTGGCTGGACTCGTTCCAGCGGACGATGTCGATCTTCTCGCCGTTGAGTTCATCGACGATGTTCTTGATGCGCGAGCCGCGAACGCCCACGCAGGCACCGACGGCGTCGACCTTGGAGTCGATCGAACTGACGGCAAGTTTGGTGCGGTATCCGGCCTCGCGGGCCATCGCCTTAATCTCGATGACGCGCTCGGAAACCTCGGGTACCTCGACCTCAAAGAGTTTCTTGATGAACTCGGGTGCGCCGCGAGACAGAACGATCTTGACCTGATTGCCCACCGCTCGAACATCGAGGATCAGGACTCGGACCCGGTCGCCGGGGTGGAACTGCTCGCCGGGGATCTGCTCTGAGCGGGGCATGAAACCTTCGGCCCGGTCGATGGTGATCACCAGCGAGCCGCCCTCGTAGCGCTGCACGACGCCGGTGGCCAGCTCGCCGACCCGCTTGATGAACTGGTCGTAGATCGACTGGCGCTCGTCCTCCCGGAACTTCTGGATCATCACCTGCTTGAAGGTGGAAGCCGCGATGCGTCCGAAGGCCTCGGGGGACATGTCCAGCGGCTCACCGTGGCGGGTCAGGGACATCTCGCCGGTGATCCGGTCGATGGTGCAGTTGAATTCCTCGATGTCGATTGAGTTGTAGTACTTCCGCGCGGCGGTGATCATCGCCTGCTCGAGGTCGCCGATCAGAATCTCGCGTTCCACGCCGCGATCGCGCGCGATGGACTCGATGAGGCGCAACATTTCTTGACTGTTCATGGTTTTGCTCGTGCCCGCCGCGGGGCCGCTCCGGTCTCGGGTTTTGGTTGAGATGTCTGGTTGTCGCGGCGGGTTCGCCGCACGAAACGGTGGGGGAGGACTGGCCCAAAAACGAAACAGGCCACGCGTGTCTGACGACACCCGTGGTCCGCTGAGGACCGATGGACCCGTTACCGAGCCCTCGGGAGAGACCTGTTTGGTCTCGCGGTCTGTGCCTGAAGATCAGGTCATCCCGCGTCTCCCGTAGCGACAAGCTGTTGCCAGCTCACCAGTCATGTCCGCGAACCACATGCGCCATCAATGAATACCTTTCAGAGGCGACAACCCGTCGCCCGTGAGAAGTGATCGTCCAATCATGGTACCCGTTCAGACCGTCAACGGTCAAATAATAAGATGAGAGATCGGGCCTCAGGGGCGCAGCGTTCGCATGCGGTTGGCGTCGATCGGGCTGATGACGCGAAGGGCCCGCTTGCCCCTGTATTGCCCAATGTGAGCAAGGAGTTTGGGCTCATCCTCGACTTCGATCGTGACCGGGTCGGCCGCGGGGGTGTCGGTGGCGATGAGGTCTCCGACCTCGATGTTCAGCAGGTCTTGCAGGGAAATGCTGGTGCGAGCAAGGGTGCCCGAGACTTCGAGGCTTGCCCCGCGAAGTTTGGACTCAAGGCGGTTGCTGAATTCCGGGCTGCCTTTCATGCGGGCCGAACTAAACCAGCTCTGAGCCGCGAGATCTTCCATCAGCGGCTCGATCACCGCGTACGGGATGCACAGGTTCATCGTGCCAGCCCGGTTGGCCATCTTGATCTCGAAACCGATGACGATGGCCACCTCGTTCGGGGGGACGATCTGCACGAGTTGGGGGTTCGACTCGCCCCCGGTGACGCTGAACGAGAGCTGCCGGATCGACTCCCAGGCCTCCCGGAGTCCTTCGACCGCCCGGTCGAGGATTTTGTGGATCAGCCGGTTCTCGATCATCGTCAGCGGACGCTGCGGGATGAACAGTTCGGTGTTGGTGCCGCCGAGCAGGCGATCGATGATCGGGTAGATGATCAGCGGGCTGATCTCGAGGCAGATCTGCCCTTCCAGCGGCTCGGCCTCGAGCAGGTTGAAACTGGTCGGGTTCGGCAGGCCGGCGATGAACTCCGAATAGGTCATCTGCTCGCAGGAGGCGACCTTGACTTCCACGATCGTCCGCAGAAATCCGGACAAGGATGCCCCGTAGGACCGGGCGAAGGCCTCGTGAAGGGTCTGCAGGGCCAGCATCTGATCCTTCGAGACCCGCTCGGGGCGTTTGAAGTCGTAGTCGCGGACTTCGACGTTCTCGAGATCCTTGCGATGGCGCGAGAAGATGGGTGTCGAGGACCGTTGCTCCTCGACCTCTGTGTCGTCCACAGCGGAGAGCAGGGCATCGATATCAGATTGGTCGAGCACATCGCTCATGCGCAGCATCGCTCCACAGGCCGGAATCCGCCTTATCCGGACTATCGACCACCCCGCGGGGCCGACTTGAGGCCCGCCCGCCCGGAGCGGGGCACCTGACTAGGTTCGGGCGTGGAACAATCCAGCCCCGGGGAGGATTACACTCCCTCGACATGTCCAGACCGTCCGTCATCTGCTGGAGGACCCGCATGCGGGCACGCTCAAAGGTGTTCTCAAACTCGCTTCGCTCGGCTTTCGTTCTCGCCGTCGCGATGGCGTTTGCGCTCGGCGCGCCCCGCGCAGCGATGGCCCAGTTTGGCGGCCCCGCCGGTGGACCGGCCTTCGGCGGCGACCAGCCCCAGGTCGATGCATCGGTTCAGGCCAAGTTCTCGTCGATCGCCCGTGGGGAGATCCTCCCGATCGCGGTGACGCTGACCCACCGAAACGGCTTCCACACATGGCCGGTCGCGGGCCACGCGGATCTTGGGCCGGACTTTGACTTCGCGGTTCGAACCGAGATCGGGCTCGCTTCCGACGCGCCCGAATGGGCCAGTATCACGCGTGCACTCCAGTTGCCCGACCTGTATCAGGCAACGGTGGCTGACCCCACGGGCGCTCAGCCGACGGTCAAGAAGCCGACCTACGCCGACACGGCAGTCTTCTATCTGCCGGTGACGATCGCCGAAGATGCTCCTCTCGGCGAACAGACCATCACCGTCGCTCTCGCGTACCAGGCCTGTGACGACACCTCGTGCCTCGCGCCCGAGTTTCCGGAGTTCGACGTCAGCTTCACCGTTCTGGAGGCTGGGGCCACCTCGGTTTCTGTGGCTGAAATCGACGAAATCTTCGACGGGATGGCCGAATTCAAGGCCGTGCCCGAGGAGGCTTCTGGCGAGGAACCGGGCGATCTTGAGTCAGCCGCCGACGATGTCGCGCCTGTAGCGCCATCCCGCTCCCTGTTCGGCTTCGACATCGGCGCCAGCTTGTTCTCGCTCTTCCTCGCCAGCTTCATCGGCGGGGCGCTCCTGAACCTGATGCCCTGCGTGCTCCCGGTCATCCCCATCAAGATCATGACCCTGTCGCAGCACGCCCAGTCCGATCGCAAGCGGACGCTGCTGCTCGGGCTCTGGATGGCTGCCGGTGTCGCGGCGTTCTGGATCGGCGTCGGCATCCCCGTCGCCGCGACTGCCAACAGCATCGACCCGTCCACGGTCTTCAGTCTGTGGCCGGTAACCCTCGGCATGGGCCTGATCATCGTCCTCATGGGCCTCGGCATCATGGGCCTGTTCACGTTCTCGCTGCCGAAATCGACCTACATGTTCAACCCCAAGGCCGACTCGCCTTCGGGTTCGTTTCTCTTCGGCGTGATGACCGCCGTGCTCGGACTACCGTGCTTCGGGCCGATCGTCGGCGGTCTGCTCGCCGGGGGCACCGCGTTGCCCGCTTCCACTGTGATGATCGTCTTCCTTGGCCTCGGTGTCGGCATGGCGGCTCCGTACCTCGTGCTTTCGGCCAACCCGGCGCTCGTGAAGAAGGTGCCCCAGACCGGTCCGGCCGGCGAAATGGTCAAGAAGTCGATGGGCCTGCTGATGCTCGCGGCGGGTGCCTTCTTCGCCACGACCGGGCTCAAGACCCTCCTCAAGAACCGCCCGTACCTCGCGTCGGACATCGAGTGGCTGGTGGCCCTGCTCCTGATCGTTGTCGCCGGCATCGTCGTGCTGGTGGGGGCCCGGAAGGTTGCCAAGTCCGTCGCCGTGCGTGGCGTCGTCGGGGTGGTCGGTCTGGGAGTCATTGCGCTGGCGGTCCTCGGGATGAACAACCTCGTCGAGACCTCACGCACGGACTACGAGCAGCGACAGAAGCTTCTCGCCGAGGCTTCGGCCGGGGGCGAGGCTGGCGTGTTTTCGGGCGTCTGGCTGGAATTCACCGAGGCCGGCTTGCAGCAGGCCCTTGATCAGGGCAAGGCCGTCTTCGTGGACTTCACCGCCGACTGGTGTGTCACCTGCAAAGCCTTCAAGAAGACGGTCCTTGAGCCCGAGCCCGTGTACTCCCGCCTGCGCGAGGACGATGTGGTGATCTTCGAGGCGGACTTCGACCGCCCGGAGGTCAAGAGGTTCCTGAAGGAGCAGGTCGGCAAGACCGGCATCCCCGCGTGGGTCGTCTACGGCCCGGACTTCGAGCAGCCGCGAACCGTGGACAGCTTCACGCCCGGCGAACTCCAGCGCCTGCTGGACGAGGCCGGCGGCGCGGCCCCGGCGGACGACTCCGTCGCCGCCCGGTAACCCGCTGACCCGCTGATTCTTGTCCACAGGGCGGTCGGCAAGGGCGATTCAGTTGACACGCCTGCCGGCCGACAATATGTTTTCCGGCCCGGCCGAATGGTTGATCCGGCGGCCGGAACACCCGCGGGTGTAGCTCAGTGGTAGAGCGTCACGTTGCCAACGTGAATGTCGTCGGTTCGAATCCGATCACCCGCTTTCGAGGCCCGGTCCAGTGGATCGGGCCTTGTTCGTTTTGGGTCACGGGGCGCTCACTTGTGCCCTGCGCCTGGAAATCCGTCTCGACCCCCGAAATAGTCTGGTACCTCGGAATCTTGATCCGGGGACAGGCGAACTCGTCTGTGAGGGCTGTGGCATCCCCCAAGGCCCGATTCTTCCGGAAGGGCTCAGATGATCGTTCGAATCGTATTGTTTTCAGTAGGGTTTCTCGCCGCCGTCTTTGCTGCCGCGGCGATGGCTCCGAACGGCGCTGATGGCGCCCAGAAGGGACGCACCGTGTCCGCGAGTTTTCCGCAGTACAGCAAGTCGGGCTACGACATCACGCCGCTTACCGACGAGCAGAAGAAGCCGCTGGTCGAGAAGCTCGATGAAGAGACCTATCGCATCACCCAGAAGTCCGGCACAGAGCCTGCGTTCTGTGGCACACTCCTCGACAACAAGAAGCAGGGCTTCTATGCCTGCGTCGTGTGCGGGCTGCCGCTGTTCTCCAGCGAGCACAAGTTCGATTCCGGCTCCGGCTGGCCGAGTTTCTTCCAGCCGTACGACGTCGCCCACGTCACAGAGCGCCCCGACAACTCGTACGGCATGCGCCGGACCGAGATCAACTGCGCCCGTTGCGACTCGCACCTGGGCCACGTCTTCAACGACGGCCCGCCCCCGACGGGTAAGCGTCACTGCCTGAACTCGGCGTCGCTCACGTTCATCGAGAAGGGCGAGGAAGTCCCCGAGGCCAGCCGCCCTGTCCAGACCGAGACCGCGTACTTTGCGGCGGGCTGCTTCTGGGGTGTGGAGCACTACTTCCAAATGGGCCCGGGCGTGCTGGACGCGATTAGCGGCTACCAGCAGGGCACCACCGAGAGCCCGACCTACGAGCAGGTGCTGTCCAAGCGCACCGGGCACGCCGAGAGCGTGAAGGTGGTCTTCGACCCGAACCGGATCTCGTACGAGCGTCTGCTCGAGGCGTTCTTCACCATGCACGACCCGACCCAGCTCAACCGCCAAGGCCCGGACATCGGCGAGCAGTACCGTTCGGGCATCTACTACACCAGCGAGGCCCAGAAGCGGGCGGCGGAGGCGAAAATCGAAGAGCTCAACGCCTCCGATCGCTTCTCCAAGCCCATCGTCACCGAGGTGGAAGAGGCCAAGGAATTTTACGACGCCGAGGGCTACCACCAGGACTACATCATCAAAACCGGCCGGGCCTGCTTCGTGACCAATCCGTGGACCAAGGAAGAACTCGGTCTCACGGATCAGCCGGTTGAAGCACGCTGAGCATCGGCTCGATCAGTTGGTGATCGATCCGCTCGGCACGGTCGTGTCGTAGCGGACACCGTCGGGCACCGGAACCGGAACGGGCACGGTGACGCCGTGGTTGCCCTCGGTGACGGTCAGTGAGTCAACCGCGACGAACGCCGTGTACGCGCTCATGAGGTTGTGCGCAAGGGCGACACGCTCGATCTCGCCGGCGAGACCGAGCTGCGTGTCTTGATCGCGCGTCCAGGTCATCTGTTCGGACAGGTCGGCGATCTTCGTTCGCGCCCAGAGCGCGGCGAGGGCGTCGAAGCGTTCACCCTCGTCCGCTGCGTTCCGCACCGGGATCAGCAGGCTGCGCTCTTCGCCGCCGAGGCGACCGTGCACGGCGATCTCGCGGGGGAGCGAGCCCTGGTATCGGCCGGTGATGATGACCGGGCGACCGGCGTAAAGGTCGGCCGGACGGCGCGGGTAGACACCGTCCACCTCGGCGCCCGCGAAGTCCAGCGCGAGATCGGTCATGGC
>Ga0070727_10000678_pt1 | contig 40782 bp, 34 predicted proteins | sample tdAd472_FD_66722 | JGI IMG/M metagenome (GOLD analysis project Ga0070727, IMG submission 66722) | Marine sediment microbial communities from the Atlantic coast under amendment with organic carbon and nitrate - tdAd47.2 | ecosystem: Environmental > Aquatic > Marine > Coastal > Sediment | place... | reverse complement strand
GGAAATCGGCGGAGGGGTGCCGGAGTGGTTGAACGGGGCAGTCTCGAAAACTGTTGAGCGTGTAAGCGTTCCGAGAGTTCGAATCTCTCTCCCTCCGCCATTTTTCTCATGATTCAAATATTCGAACGCACCACGGCGCTCCGGCGCGGCGCTATTCAGCGGCGTTCAGATGAGCCGCGATGCGCGCCATCGCCATATTGCCCATTTCGACGACGCCTTCCGACTGCGCCTATAGTGAAATCCCGTCATAGCCGTGAGGAGACAACATGCAATACCGACACGTTGGCAACTCCGACCTGCAGGTCTCGCTGATCGGCCTCGGCTGCAACAATTTCGGCGCCCGCATGACGACCGAAGACGCCCGCCCAATCGTCCACAAGGCACTCGATCTCGGCGTGACGCTGTTCGACACCGCCGATTCCTATGGGTCCGGCGGGTCCGAGAGCGCCCTCGGCGATATCCTGGGCAGCCGGCGGCAGGACATCGTGCTGGCCTCCAAGTTCGGCCTGTCCCTGGAAGATTCGCCGCGCCGTGTCGTACCCACCACACGCGACTACATCATGGGCGCCGTCGAGGGCAGCTTGCGCCGGCTGCAGACCGACTGGCTCGATCTGTACCAGCTGCATGCCCTGCATGCCGAAACGGCGATGGACGAGGTTCTGCGCGCGCTCGACGATCTCATCACCCAGGGCAAGGTGCGCCATGTCGGGTGCAGCAATCTTTCCGCATGGCGTGTTGTCGACGCCAACTGGACGGCGGAAACCCAGGGATTGTCGACCTTCGTCTCGTCGCAGAACGAATATAATCTGCTCAATCGCGGGGTCGAGAGGGAACTCCTGCCCGCGCTGCGGGAAAAGCAGATGGGGTTCCTGCCCTTCTATCCCCTCGCCGCCGGCGTGCTGACCGGCAAATATCGCAAGGGCGGGGCGATCCCCGCCGGCACGCGGCTGAACAAGATGGACCATCTTGCCGCACGTTTCTTCAATGACGAAACCATGGACATCGTCGAGGCCTTGCGCGCGTTCGCGGCAGCGCGTGGCCGCACATTGCTCGAGCTTTCGTTCGCCTGGCTGGCCAGCCGCGACGTGATTCCAAGCATCATCGCCGGGACAAGCCGCCCCGCGCAGGTCGAAGCCAACGTCGCCGCCGCAGAATGGCAACTGACCGACGACGAGGTCGACGAAATCGACCGGATTTCCACCCTCCCCTCCGAGGCACGTTTCGGCAGCCTGTTCCGGCGCTGAAGCGCGGTTCGGACACCGCCCCGTCGAGGTCAGGGTTCCCGCGGACTGTTTCAACGGGGCACCGTCGATACGTTACGTTCCCGGCTCAGCAGGTGACCCGATGCTCAAAGCCCGCTGGCTTTTCGCGATTGGCTGCGGAACACTGTCAGCATGATGACGCATGTCATCCAAACAGCGATCGGAGATGGTGTTGGCACAGAGGAAGAGCAGCCGAAAATCGTCGCCGCGCGGGCCCAAACAAATCGGCGACAATCTGCGGCTAAACGCCGATGTTCTCGAGGACTTCTACCGCACGGGGGTGCGAATCCGCACCTTCGAACAGCGCGTCGAGAAGGCATTCGAAGAGAACCTCATCAAGGGCACGGCGCATTCCAGCGTCGGTCAGGAAGCGATCGCCGTGGCGACCTGCGCCAACCTGCGCACCGACGATTTCATCGCCACATATCATCGCGGACACGGCCACTGTATCGCCAAGGGCGCCCGCCTCGATCGCATGATGGCCGAGTTGATGGGACGGGTGGACGGCTATTGTCAGGGCCTCGGCGGCTCCATGCATATCGCCAATCTCGATCTCAACATCCTGGGCGCCAACGGCATTGTCGGCGCCGCAATGCCGCTCGGCCTGGGCGCGGCCCTGGCGGCGAAGATCAGGGGGACCGACCAGGTCGCCGTCTCCTTTTTCGGTGACGGCGGCGCCAATCAGGGCCTGTTCCACGAAGCCATGAACCTTGCTGCCGTCTGGAAACTGCCGCTCATCTTCATGTGCGAGAACAACCAGTACGCGCTGAGCACGGCGATGCAGAGCACGACATCGGTGGCGCGCATATCCGATCGTGCGGTGGCCTATGGCGTCCCCGGGACGACCGTCGACGGCAACGATGCCGCCGAAGTCTTTCACGTCGTGCGGGAAGCCGTTGAACGCGCACGCGCCGGCGAGGGACCCTCGCTGATCGAGGCACTGACCTGGCGCTGGGGACAGCATTCGGTACGTGGGGGCATTCCCGACCCGCGGGCGGAGAAGGAGAAGAAACACTGGATCGCCCGCGATCCCCTGAAACGCCTCGAGAAGGACTTGCTGGCGCAGAAGGTGACCACCAAGAAGGGTCTCGACGCGATCCGCGCGGAAGCCACGCAGGAAATGGCCGACGCCGTCACGTTCGGAGACGCGAGCCCGGAACCGGACGAAGCGACGATGTACGCGTCGGTCTATGCGCCGCACGCAACCTATGATGAGCCCACATCACATGGCGATCGTGCGCTGACCTATACCGAGGCACTGAACGAGGCCATGCATCAGGAAATGGCGCGTGATGAGTCGGTGTTTATCATGGGCGAGGATATCGGGGCGACCGGCGGCATTTTCGGGACGACGAAGGGGTTGTTCGACAAATATGGCCCGGCCCGGGTGCGCGACACGCCGATCTCCGAGCCCGCCTTCTGCGGTGCCGGCGTCGGCGCGGCGGTCGCAGGCCTGCGGCCCATCGTCGAGGTTCAGATCTTCGACTTTGTCACCCTGATGATGGATATGCTGGTCAACCAGGCCGCAAAATTCCGCTACATGATGGGCGGCGAGCCCACCGTGCCGCTGGTGGTGCGGGGCCCGCAGGGCGGCGGCATACGGCTTGCCGCGCAACACAGCCAGAGCCTCGAGGCATGGTTCACCCACGTCCCGGGCCTGGTCGTCGTCGCCCCATCCACGCCTTACGACGCCAAGGGGCTGCTGACGGCCGCGATCCGCGACGACAACCCGGTGGTCTTTCTCGAACACAAGCTGCTCTATTTCGGCGACGCGGAACCCGTACCGGAAGCGCCCTATGCCATCCCGCTCGGCAAGGCCGACATCAAGCGCGCGGGCACCGACGTCACCATCGTTGCCACGCAGGCCATGGTGGCGCGCGCGCTATCGGCGGCCCAGCAGCTGGAGAATGACGGCATCAGCGTCGAGGTGATCGATCCGCGCACCTTGCGGCCGCTCGATGAGGAAACGATTCTCGAATCGGTTCGCAAGACCAACCGCCTCGTCGTCGTTCACGAAGCCTGGACCAAGGGTGGATTTGGCGCCGAGGTCTCGGCGATGGTCATGGAAAAAGCGTTCGACTGGCTCGATGCGCCCGTCACCCGGGTTGGCGCACCCGACGTGCCGATGCCGTTTAACGATCGTCTCGAACTGGCGGTAATCCCGTCGGTCGAACGCATCGTCGCCGCCGTTCGCACATTGTATTGAAATCAAACTGAGGAGGAGAAAAAGCTATGTCGTTGGTCAAATTTATCCCGGACCCGGATTTCGATGAGTACAAAGAGATCTTCAAGGACAACTACAAGATGGAACGCCGCGACGACGGCGTTATCCTCGTTCAGTCACACATAAACGACGGCCCCATTCAGCTGAGCGTCGAGAACCATCGCTCCGTCGCGCAGGTCTTCAAGACCGTCGGCGCGGACACCAAGAACGAGGTCATGATCTTCACCGGCACCGGCGACGATTTCATGATGGAACCCGACCCGACGGGGTTCGAGATCGAGAAGAATGATCTGAATTACTGGGCCTACGAGTATGCCTTCAAGGACGGACGGGTAAACCTGAACGCCCTCATGAACGACCTGGAAATTCCCACGATCGGCGCGCTCAACGGCCCCGGCTTTCATACCGAATTGTGCCTGATGTGCGATCTGACGATCTGCAGCGAGGATGCCATCATTTTCGATCTGCACTATGACATCGGCTCGGTTCCCGGTGACGGCATCAACGTGTGCTTCCAGGAACTGCTCGGCACCAAGCGGGCGGCCTATGCCCTGCTGACCGGTCAGGCGATCGACGCCCAGCAGGCGTTGGACTGGGGCATGGTCAACGAGGTCGTGCCCAAGGACAAATTGCTGGAGCGTTCCTACGAGCTGGCCGACCAGATCATGAGCCAGCCGCGCACCACCCGCCGCATGACCGCGCAGGTCATTCGCCGCCCGTGGAAGCGCCGCATGACCGAGGATTTCGATGCCGGGCTGGCCATGCAGATGTTCTCGCAGGTCGCCGCGGACAGCGCACATCACGATCAGCGGCACATCAGCGATGTCATCGCCTATGTCAGGGAAGGCAGGAAGAACAACTTCGACAAGTAGCGCGCCGCGACAGCAGGGCCTGGTTTGCGAACCGGGCCCTGGCCGCAGCGGGCCCACAACCCGACGAACCAGACGCGGCTCAGCCCTCGAACGTCACGCCGTTGGCCGCACGCCATGCGTCCGTCGCATCCAGCGTGGCAAACGGGCTGATCATCGCCGGGTCGAAGGCGACGGGCGCCTCGCCGCCGGCCAGCTTGCGGGGCCAGGACGGATCGCCGATGGCGCCGCGGGCGATCGCGACCAGATCCGCCTCGCCGGCCGCGAGAAGCTGTTCGCCACTGGCCGGGTCTTCGAGCTTGCCGCAGGCGATGACGGGCACCCCTGAGAATTCCCGCGCCAGCCCGGCCAACGTGCGGCCGCTGCCGAACTCCTCGCCCAGCCCCTGATGGGTGCTGACGTGGATGTAGTCCGCACCCGCCCCGGCCAGCGCCGAGAAAATCGTCTTCGCGTCGTCGATGCCGCCGGCCCATTTGTAATTGAAGTCGTTCGAACGGCTCTGGGACATGCGCATACCTGCCAGCCCCCGGCCGGCCACGCCGCGCACCACCGCCGCCATGATCTCGAGATGGAAGCGCAGGCGGTTGTCCAGCGACCCGCCATACGCGTCCGTGCGGCGGTTGCTCTCGGGCGTCAGGAACTGGACCGGCAGGTAGCCGTTGGCGCCGTGAATCTCGACCCCGTCGAACCCGGCCGCCATGGCGTTCGCGCCGGCCGTCTCGAAGGAGGCTACCACGTCGGCGATCTCATCACCCGTCATGGCACGCGGCATGTGGAACGGACCCTCGCCATAGTAGCGCGCGCCCATGTTGCCGGCCGGCCGGATCGCCGACGGCGCGACGATGTCGTCGGTGTAGCGGTTCTCCTGGACCAGCGCGCCGGCATGCATGAGCTGCACGACGATACGCCCGCCCGCCGCATGCACCGCGTCCACCACCTGGCGCCAGCCCTCGACCTGGGCCGGGGTCACGATCCCCGGCTGGTCGCGATAGCCCTGGCTCTGGGCCGTGTCGGTGTGGGTGCCCTCGGTGACGATCAGGCCGAAACCGCCGCGCGCGAACGCGGCGTAATGGTCGGCCATCTGCGCGGTCGGCACACCGTCGGCATCGGCGCTGATCCGGGTCATCGGTGCGACGACGGTACGGTTCGGCAGTTCGCGCGACCCCAAATGGAACGGGGACAGAATATGCGGCCAGCGGGCCGCGCCGGAATCATTCATCACACATCATCTTTCGGTCAGGAGGTTCTTGTTGCGCCGGGTCATCCAGCCGAGAGGTCGAGCGCCGCGATGATCGCGTCCGTCATCTCCGTGCTGGTCGCTTGGCCGCCCAGATCACCGGTCCGCACGTCGCCCCGCGCCAGCGCGCCATAGACCGCGCGGTCGACGGCGTCGGCGCTGTCGTCTTCACCCAGATAGCGCAGCATCATGGCCGCGGTCAGGATCGTCGCGCAGGGGTTGGCGATGCCCCGGCCCGCGATGTCGGGCGCGGTGCCGTGCACCGGCTCGAAATAGGCCCAGCGCTCGCCGATACAGGCCGACGGCGCAAGCCCCAGCCCCGCCGCGAGCCCGGCGGCCACGTCGGACAGGATGTCGCCGAACACGTTGGTCGCGAGGATGACGTCGTAATGGCCGGGCTCGCGCACCAGCTCCAGCGCGCAGGCATCGACGTTGCGGGTCTCGTATTCGATGTCGGGATAGTCTTTCGCGACGTCGGCGCAGACCTCCAGGAACAGGCCGTCGGAGAGTTTGAGCACGCCGACCTTGTGGACCGACGTGACCCGGGTCGGCTTGTTTTCGTCCGCGCGGACCTGCTTGCGCGCGCGGGCCTGCTCGAATGCCATGCGCGCCGCGCGGGTGGAGGCTTCCCGGGTGATCACGCGCACCGCATAGGCCGCGTCGTCGTCATGCATATACTCGTCGCGCGAATACAGCCCCTCGGTCACCTCGCGGACCACGAGGCAGTCGATATCGTCGGCCGGTGACTCCACACCCGGGATGACACGCGACGGCCGCACGCTCGCCGCCACCTCGAGCTCGATGCGCAGGTCGCCCAGCGGATCGCCGCCCTGGGGTGGGATCTGCGCCACATCCATGGCGCCGACCAGGACCGCGTCGGCGGCCTTCGCCGCGGCCATACTGCTGTCGGGCATGGCGTGCCCGGTCTCCAGAAAGGTGCCGTGGCCCGCGGGATGGGTGTCGAACGAAAAGCCGGGCCCGCCCGCCGCCGTCAGCGTGTCGAGCACCCGGCGTGCGCAATCGATGACCTCTTCGCCGATGCCGTCACCGGGCAGAACACAGATGGCGTGGGTTTGTGGCATTGGTCGGAGCCCCTCGGCGTTGGTCCGTCAGCCCGCGCGCGCGAAGGCGGCGGCGTGATCGGTGATGAAATCTTCCAGCGTTCGCGCCGGATGGCCCGCGATGTCCCGGGTGACGTTCGTGACATAGGAATAGGCGCCGTTGGCGGCGAAGCCGATCATCTTCACCTGATGCTCGATCAGCCAGGACGGCAGCCCGCGCTTCGTCACCATGTCTTCCCAGACCGCCACATCGACCGTCTCGTAGCGAATATCCCGGCCGAGGACCCGGCTGAAGGTTTCCGCGACGTCGTCCAGACTGACCGCGGCCCCGGTCTGGTAGTAACCCTCGCCGTCATGTTTTTCATCTTCGGCGAGCACCGTCGCCGCCAGATCGGCCACGTCGCGCGGATCGGTCATGCTCATCGTCACATCGCGCGGGATGGCGCTGGTGAACACGTCGCCGTCCTTCAGGCCTGCGGCCAGATACTGCAGGTTCGTCATGTAGAAATTCGGCCGCAGAAACGTGTAGCGCAGGCCGCAGGCCGCGATCTTCGCCTCGAGCGCCTTGTGGGCCTCGGGGATGGGTGCGGGCGAATCGACGTTGCCGGACAGCTTGACGATGCGCTCGCAACCGGCCGCGACCGCCGCCTCGATGGCGTTGGTTTGCTGCTCCCCCAGTACCGGGCTGTGGCCCGAATTCAGGTACAGCGTGTGGACGCCCAGAAGTGCCCGGTCATAGGATTCGCGGTCATCCAGGTCGGCCGCCACCAGCTCGGCCCCTCCATCGAGCGCCGGCCCGAGGGCCGCGCGCGCCTTGTTCACATCGCGCACGAGATAGCGAATGTTGAGCCCACGCGCGGCCAGCCGCGGCGCCAGATGATGCCCGGTGACACCGGTCGCCCCAGTGACGGCGATCAGGCGTTCATTCATCCCTTTGGTCCCCTTGTCGAAGCATGCCTGCGCAACAGGCTACGCCAGATGCTCTTTGAAGAATTCCACGAGCGGCCCCAGGAGCGCCGGATCCGACCGGTTGCCCTGCGCGACATGGACGATCTCGATGGCGCCGCCCGCCGCCCGGTAATTCTCGGCGAAGCGCTCGGGCTCGTTGAGATCAAGCGGCGATTCCGGATCACGATAGTCATGCACCGGGTCCGGCGTTCCCTGGAACCAGATGGCCGGCACAATCTCGACGGCCTCGCCGCGCTCAAGCGCCAGCATCGGGTTGCCCTCCGCCATATTGTCCTCGGTCACCCAATAGGTGTCGTGACGCTCGGGCAGATCGGCAACCCAGGCCGGGGGGTCGCCGGCCGCGCGCAGGCTCATGACCCGGCGATACCGCGACAGGGGATTGATCACCGGCCACATCACCCCGACACAGCGGACGGTTGCGTCCACGCCGGGCGCCTCAAGCGGGAGTGCCGCATAGCGCGGGTCGTTGGGCCGCATCGCCGCCAGCATGGCCAGGTGCCCGCCGCTGGATTGGCCCAGAATTCCGATCCGGCCGGGGTCGAGACGCAACTCGCCGGCATGGGCCTTCAGCCAGCGCAGCGCATAGTTGATGTCTTCCAGCGACGACGGATAGACGTCGGCGGCCTGGCGAAAATCCAGCGCCGCGGATGCCATGCCCGCCCGGGCAAAGACCTCGCCACGCACGCCGCACTCGTCCGGTCCGCCCTTGCACCAGCAGCCCCCATGCATGTCGAGAATGGCCGGAAACGGACCGGCGCCATCGGGGCGGATCAACCGCACGATCAGCGGCCGGTCGCCATGGCGATAGATCTCGATATCCTCGGTGGTCACGGACGGTATGTCGGTGATGGTCATGATTCTTCCCCCGTTTCAGGCCTGTGGCCCCGCTGGCGATCCTAGCGGGACGCGCTGCCAGCCGGAAGCCCCAGAAAACAGGCCGGAATCCACCGTCGCATGACGATGCGGGCCATGCCGGCGAGTTGCCCTTCACCCGTCCCGCAGTTCTTCGCCAGACGAAATAGCGGTACACGAGTCCGTTACTTGAGCGTCCATGAGTGGTAATGCGTTAATCAGTTTCGCATTCTTAGCCGTAACGGCATCAATACGCCGACGAACAATAACATTCAGACGAATATTCTCTGGGAGGAGATGCCCATGTTATCGAAATTTGCCGTCACAACAATTCTGTCGGGTGCCATCGTCACCGCCGGGCTGCTGTTCGCAGGATCGGCATCGGCGCAGACCGAAGTTCTGATCAACAACTACCTGCCGCCGAAACACCCGTTCCAGACGCAGATCGTCGCGCCCTGGATTGACGAGGTCATCGTTGCGACAGGCGGTTCGGTAACGCCAACACTTTCCGCCGCCGCCGTCGGCCCGCCGCCGAAGAACTGGCAGACCGTCGTCAAGGGTGTCGCGGACGTGGTCGTGCTGGCCAACCTGTTCCAGCCGAAGCGCATTCAGTTGCCGACCGTCGCGGAAATTCCGCTGAACTCGGGATCATCCGAGAAGACTTCTGCGGCGCTGTGGAGCACCCACGAGAAGTTCTTCGCCGCCGCCAACGAGTATGACGGCGCGGTCCTTCTGGGCTCCTTCTCGCTGACACCGAATGTCATCCACAGTGGGACCGGGCCCATCGTCGGCCTTGCCGACCTCAAGGGTTACAAGCTGCGCGCCTCTCCGGGTGTCGCCACCAATGTTCTGAAAGAACTCGGCGCAGTGCCGGTCGCATCGGGGCCGTCGAAGATCTTCGGCCTGATTTCCAAGGGCGTTGTGGACGGCGTCGCGGTGCCGGCGCACGGGCTCCCCGCGTTCCGCATGCAGCCCTATATCAAGGCCGTCACGACGTTCCCCGGCGGCATGTCGAATACGACTTTCTCCTTGCTTATGAACAAGGACAAGTGGGACAGCCTGAGCGCCGAACAGCAGGCGCAGGTGATGAGCGTGTCAGGTGCCCATGTTTCGTCCAAGGGCCCGGGCATGGACCGGATCGCCAACGGTGCACTGAAGACGTTGCAGGAAACCGGCGGCCAAGTCGTCGAAGCGGATGCGGCCGTCCTGGCGGTGATCCGTAAGTTCGCCGACAAAATGGAAGCCGACTGGGTCACGATGGCGAACGCCAAGGGTGTTGATGGCCCGGCCGCGCTGGCCTTCTTCCGCGACCAGTTGAAGTAGCTGCGGGTATTCCGCATCACGCCCTGTGCTGATGCGGGGACGGCCGCCGTCGGGCGCGCACCGACGGCGGCCGATCCGCTAACTTCGAGCAAGGTTTACTTCGTCTCGTGACCACTGATCCCCTCGACATCAATGAAGACGCTCTGGCCGAGGACTACGCCGTCCCCGCGTCAAAGGCCGGGCAATTCGCCTGGCCGATCCACATCCTGACGGTGGTTGCGGCCGTCTTCATGGCGGCGATCGCGGGCGTGACCTTTGTCGACGTGACGGGTCGCTATGTATTTACCGCGCCCATACCCGGCGGGGTCGAGATCATCGAGTTCCTGCTCGGACTTCTCATCTTCTCCGCCCTGCCCCTCGTGATCGCGAAGAATGCCCATATCACCGTCGAGCTGTTCGACGGGTTTATGAGCACGGGGTTCAAGCGGGCTCGCGATTTCATCGTCCTGCTGGCCAACGCCGGCGTGCTGGCGTTCATCACATCGCGCATGTGGTTCACCGCGCTCGAGATGCTGGAGTTCGACGAAATATCTCTGCATCTCCAGGTGCCAACGGCGCCGCTCCTGTTTACGCTCGCCGGGCTGAGCGCCATGAGTGTGCTGACGCAGCTCTACATGGCCTGGATGATGATAGCTGCGCGTCGGACAGTCGCCGGAGGCAATGGCTGATGGCGATTTCATTGGCCGGCTTCGCCATTTTGCTGGTGATTGCGTTCCTGGGCTTTCCGCTCGGATTCTCCATGATCATCGTCGGCTTTGCCGGTTTTGCCATGATCCGCGGCACGGTCCCGGCGCTGGAGACCGTCAGCCAGCAGATTCTCGATCTCGCGCTCAACGCAAACTTCGTGACCCTGCCGCTGTTCGTCCTGATGGGTGTGTTCGTATTCCGCGCGGCCCTCGCCGAGGATATCTACGAGGCCGCCCAATCCTGGCTCGGCAACAAGCGCGGCGGCCTGGCGATGACCACGGTTGCGGCCTGCGCCGGTTTCGCGTCGATCTCGGGTTCGTCCGTGGCGACCGCGGCGACGATGGCCAAGGTCTCGATCCCGCCCATGCGCCGCTACAACTATAATGAGGGCTTCGCGGCCGGATCGGTCGCGGCCGGCGGGACGATGGGCATCCTGATCCCGCCCTCGGCGGCTTTGATCATCTACGGCATCCTGACCGAGCAGAGCATCGGCGATCTGTTCATCGCCGGCCTGATCCCGGGCCTGGTTACCGTGTTGCTGTATATCGCCGTCATCTGGCTCGTCGCGAAGTTCTGGCCTCACCTGGCGCCGCGCGCGGAACGCGGGAGCTGGGCCGTGCGCTGGCGCACCTTGTCGAAGATATGGGCCGTGCTGGTTCTCTTCCTGGCAATCATCGGCGGCATCTCCTTCGGCGTTTTCACGCCGACCGAAGGCGGCGGGATCGGCGCGATCGGCGCGTTGCTGTTTGCCATCGCGCGCCGGCGCATGAACCCGCGTATCTTCTTTTTCGCCCTGGCCGAAGCGGCCGAGACGACCGCGATGATCTTCACCATCGCCTTCGGCGCGCTGATATTGAACAATTTCGTCAATGTCGCAGGCCTGCCCAACGCGATCGTGGCGTTCATTCAATCCCTCGACATCGCGCCGCTTACGGTCATCCTGGTCATCCTGCTGATCTATATCCTGCTCGGCACCATCATCGAGGGCCTGGCGATGATCTTCCTGACGGTGCCCATCTTCGTACCGGTGGTCGACGCCATGGGCTTCGATCTCATCTGGTTCGGCATCGTCATGGTGATGGTCGTCGAGATCAGCCTGATCACCCCGCCCATCGGACTGAACGTATTCGTGATCAAGTCGATGCTGCCCGAGGTGCCACTGGCGGCGATCTTCAAGGGCATCGTGCCCTTCTTCGCCGCCGACATCGTGCGGCTTCTGCTGGTCGTCTTCCTGCCGGGCCTGGCGCTCTGGCTGCCGCGGGTCCTGTCCTGACGAAGCGCCAGGCCAACCGTCCCTAGGCCGCGCGTATCACGCGGCCGGCAACCTTCAGGCGCTGCACCGTGTCACCGGCAAGGTGGCTCCATATGAACGCGTCGCGGGCCAGCTTGTCGGCCGCACGCTCCATCGCGCGGCCCGCCCCGTCATGGATGTCCAAGTTGAGCTCGGTCACTTCCTGGACCGTGTCCGTCGCCAGATTCATGGCGAGCCCGGCATTGTTGGAATGGACCTTCTGGTCATGTTCCCAGGCCACGCGCATGACATAGGCGCGCAACGCTTCCGTCAGCATGTTCATGCGACCGATCTTGAGTTGCACAAGCTGCTGGCTCGCCAGGGCTTCACCGCGCAGTTGCCGGTTCCTGGCCGTCGCCAGGGCCTGCTCACAGGCGGCATCGCAGATACCCAGCGCGTTGGCGGCGAGTTCGAGATCGCCGAACATATCGCCCGACTGGTCGCCCTCACCCTTGCGGAGCGCGCCGTTGGTCTCACCGATCTGGTTGGTCACCGGCACCCGGGCATCCTCGAAGATCATCTCGCTGTTCTGATAAAACCGCCAGCCGCTCTTGTTGTAGACCTTGCCGACGCTGAATCCCGGCGTGTCGTTGGGGACCAGCAGTATCGTCGTGCCGTCGGTGAACGGCACCGAAAAATCGGTGCGCACATACAGGAAAAAAAGTTTGGCAACGTTGCCGTGGGCGATGAACTGCTTCTCGCCGTTCAAAATCCAGTGGTCGCCATCCAGCTCCGCGCGCAAACGCACACCCGCATTGGGCGCATCGGGCGGCGGCAAACGGTTGTCGGACCCGCTGTTGGCCTCGGTTTGGCCGAAGCCCAGCACGAAGGTGTCGTCGGCGAGGAACGGCTCGAGAAAGCGCTCCTTCTGGTCGTCGGTGCAGGCCGCCGCGATCAGGTGACTCCACTTCCAGCACTGGCTGAACGTCTTGGAAATGGCACTGTCACCGCGCGCCAGCTCGGTCATCACGAGCGCCTGGGTGACATAGTCGATCCCGTGACCGCCCTGCTCCTTCGACACGACCGATGTGCGGAACCCGAGCTGCGAGCCCTTCCTGATGAGATCCCAATCGATGGTTTCGGCCGGATCCGCAATCGCGTCGCGCGCCAGCGAGACCGGGCGGATTTCCTCCTCGGCAAATTTGCGCGCCTTCATCTGCCAGGCGATTTGATCTTCAGTCAGCGAAAAATCCATGTCCCTCGCCCCTATCGTGGTTCGTGGCCCGTCAGCGCCTCGGCGAGGCGGAGACGGGCGTCGCTGGCGCCGTGGCCGGAATGGCGGAACAGCCGCGTGTCGTGAATGTATTTCTGCATCGGCATGTCGCGCATCACGCCCATGGCGCCGAAACATTCGGCCGCATCCTTGGCGGCGCGGTAGAGCATGTCGGCCGCCGCCACCTGGGAGATCAGCGCATGGGGAATGTCGGCGAGGCTTCCGTCGGCGCGGGCCTGCGGATTGTCGGCGTCCCACGCCGCACGCCAGACCGCGCCGCGAACCAGCTCCAGGCTGCCGGCAATATCGGCCAGTTTGGAACCGATCGACTGATGTTCGACGATCGGGCGCCCGCCCTGGATGCGCAATTTGGCGTAATCAAGCGCCGCGTCGAAGGCCGCGCGGGCGACCCCAAGATTGGTTGCCTGACTTTCGGGCGTGCCCGCGAGTATCGATCCGCGGCCGGCCAGGGCCGATAGGTCCTGGTTGTCGCCGCCGAGCCGGTTCGCCGCCGGGACCCGGCATTCCTGCAAGGCCACGTCGCCCATGGCCCCGTGATACCAGCCGCCGTCACGCGGCGTTTCCGCAACAGACAGGCCCGGCGTATCCTGCGGCACCAGGAACGCCAACGTGCCGCCGTCGGATGCGGCGGTGACGACGAACAGTTTCGCCACCGGGGCGTTGGCGATGCGTGTCTTGTTGCCGTTGATCACCCAGTCTTCGCCGTCGGCCACCGCCGTGGTTGCCGGCGACTTCGCCGCCCGCGGGCGATGATAGGCGGCCCCCAGCCCGGACTCCGCCTCGGGTTCCTGTCCCGCCAGCGCCAGATGATACGTGCTGTCCTCGACAAAGGCCGTCAGATGTTGCGCGCGTTGATCCGCGCGCATCATCTGCCCGAACAGCAGGCCGCCGAGAGCGGCGGTTTCCGCCAACACGGCCGCGACATCGACATCGCCCGCGGCGAGTTCCTCCGCGACCAGGCACCGGGTCAGCGTGTCCGCGCCCGCACCGCCGTCGGCTTCGTCCAGCGCCAGGCTGCGCAGACCCAGCGCAGCTGCCGTCTCGATCAAATCAACGGGAAGCGGCGGGTCGAACGGCTCGAGCCGGGCCGGCTGCAGGGCGGCAGGTGTGATCTCCGCAGCGACGAAATCGCGCACGGTGTCCCGGATCGCGAGCTGTTCCTCGCTTAACTGAAGATTGTACATGGCGGCCAGCATGCTGTTGATCTTGCATCCGGTGACGCAGCGCCAAAGATGAGCGACCCAGATTTGTCCAAACGGTAGGCCTTCCGGCCCGGTGCCGCAATGGCGGCGCACCGGGCAGTATAACCGGTCGGCGAGCAGCCCTAGGCCAGCCCTTCTTTTTCGAGCAATGCATCGGCCGTCGGCAGCTTGCCACGGAACGCCACATAGGCGTCCTCGGGGTCCATCGATCCACCGGACCCGTAGATGTTCTCACGCAGCCGGCGGGCGGTCTCCGGATCGAACGGATCGCCCGCCTCGGTAAAGGCGCCGAACGCATCGGCGTCGAGCACGCCCGACCACATGTAGGAATAATATCCCGCGGAATATCCGTCGCCGGAGAACACATGGGCGAAGTGAGGTGTCGCATGGCGCATGACGATCGCGTCCGGCATGTCGAGCCCGGCCAGGATCTCGGCCTGGAACGCCACCGGGTCGACGTCTGCCGCCTGGTCCGGGCCGAGGGCATGGAACGCCATGTCGACCAGCGCCGAAGAGGTGAACTCCACATTGGCGAAGCCCTTGTTGAACTTCTCGGCCGCGCGCAGCTTGTCCAGCAATGCGGCGGGCATGGGTGCGCCGGTCTCGTGATGCACCGCGAAGCGCTGCAAAACGTCGGAGACGGTCAGCCAGTGCTCGTAGAGCTGGGATGGCAGCTCGACGAAGTCGCGGCTGACGGATGTGCCGGAAATCGAGGGATAGGTGACGTCGGACAGCATGCCGTGCAGCGCGTGGCCGAACTCGTGAAACAGGGTCCGCGCATCATCCATGGTGATCAGCACCGGCGCGCCGGCCGCCGCTTTGGCGAAGTTCATCACGTTGACGACGATGGGAATCTGTTCGCCGTCGCCGGTGTCACCGGCGAGCCTGTGCTGGTCCTGGAACGAACTCATCCAGGCGCCCGAACGCTTGGACGGGCGGGCGAAATAGTCGGCCAGAAACAGCGCCACGCGCGCGCCGTCCGCGTCGCGCACCTCGAAGACCCGCACATCGGGATGGTAGGCCGCAATGTCCGGATGGGGGTGAAAGCTGATGCCGAACAGCCTGTGTGCGGTGTCGAATGCCGCCTCGATCATTTTCTCAAGCTGGAGATAGGGCTTGATCTCGGCCTCGTTGAGGTCGAAGCGCGCCGCGCGCTGCTTTTCCGAATAATGCCGCCAGTCCCACGGCGCCACGGCGTGATTGTGGCCCTCGCCCGCGATCAGCGCCGACAGGTCTTCGGCTTCCTCCGCCGCGCGCGTGCGCGCCTTGTCCCAGACGGTTTCGAGCAACGCGCGAACCGCCTCGGGCGTTTTCGCCATCGTGTTGTCGAGTTTGTAATGGGCGAAGGTCGCGTAACCCAGAAGCGTGGCCTTCTCGGCACGGAGCCTGACCATCTCGGCAACCAAGGGGCGGTTGTCGCGCGCGCCGGGGCCCTCGCCGCGCACGACCCAGGCCCGGAAGGCCTGTTCGCGCAAATCGCGGCGGGTCGAGAAGGTCAGGAACGGCTCGATGATGGATCGTGACAGCGTGACCGCATGCTTGCCGCCATGGCCGCGCTCCTCAGCCGCCGCAGCCATGCCGGAGATCAGGAAATCCGGCAGACCGGCGAGGTCGTCCTCCGTCTCAAGCACCAGCGCGTAGTCGCGCTCGTCGGCGAGCACATTCTGCGCGAACGCCGTCCCGAGGGACGCGAGGCGTTCGTTGATTTCCGCGAGGCGCGCCTGGTCCGCCGGATCGAGCTTCGCGCCGGACCGCACAAAGGATTTCCAGGTCAGCTCCAGGACGCGCGCGGCCTCGGCATCGAGGCCGAGATTCCCCCGATCCCGATACAGGGCATCGATGCGGGCGAACAACGCCGCGTTCATCATGACGGTCGAGTGATGTCGCGACAGTTCCGGCGACAATTGGCGTTCGAGCTCCTGGATCGTATCGTTGGTGTTCGCGCCCGACAGGTTCCAGAAAACGCCGGAGACCCGGCTGTACATATCGCCGACACGTTCCAACGCCACGATCGTGTTCTCGAAGGTCGGCGGTGCGGGATCATTCGCGATCGCGTCGATCTCGGCCAGATGAGCCGGCAGGGCCGCGGCGAACGCCGCCGCGAAGTCGCGGTCGTCGATGCGTGCAAATTCGGGGAGCCCCATCGGGCCCTCCCAGCGAATCAGGGCGGGATTGATATCAGGCGCCGGGGTCGCGGGCATGGGTCGGTCCTTCGGAAATCATAAACGACGCGAACTGCGTGACGTTCATATGGGGATTCGCGACCGGAAGGGAAACGGGATGGGCTTCAACCCAGCGTGATTTCAGGTGCAACCCGCTAGCGAGAACGGGCGGAACCCCGCCTGGCCTCGGCGAAGTTCGCGTTGTTGGTTGACCCACCCAGCTTGTTGATCGAATTCGACCCGGGGTCGAATTTTCCCGGCGGGGTGTTCGCGTCCGGCTGATCGGCCTGCGCCGCGCGTTTCTTGGCCTTCTGGCCTGCCTTCGCCTTTGCCCGTTCCCGGGCCCGTGCCTTGGTCATCGCTGTTTCGCCTTTCGTTCCGCCGGTGAATCGTCACGGCGATACCTTTGGTATACGCGTGCGGCCCGTTTGACGCCAATCGGAACGCTGTCACCCCGGATCCGGGCAAGATGATCTTGGTGCCTGCCCCATCGCCTGCCAAAGTGACATCCACGACCAAACGCAATTTTGCACATGGGGGTATCACCGATGGCGGAAACGGCAAAGACGCGGGCCTTGGAAGACCGCTTGCGGGACATCGAGGACCGGTTGGAGATCTACAATCTCATTGCCTCGCACCCGCCCAGCGCGGATACGGGCGCCGATTACTACACCCGCGCGGTCTACACCGAGGATGGGGTGTTCGACCGGGGCGCGGGCCTCGACGGCGCGGTCGGCCATGAGGCGATCGGGGCGTTCACCCTGACCCCGGCGCATCAGGAGGCAATCGCGGGCGGCATCGCCCATCTCTCGGCGCTGCCCTATATCGAGCTCGACGGCGACACGGCCTTCGTCACGTCGTATCTGCAGATCCTGCATCCCGACCGGGAGGCCGAACCCCGCGAACTGCCAAACCACGGCACGACAAACGGGTTCCGGGTTCACCGCGTCGTCGCCAACCGATGGACGCTGGTGCGGACAATCGAAGGCTGGCGCATCAAGAGCCGGCATATGGAGCCGATCGACGGCAGCCAGGGCGCGCGTGACATTCTCAGCCAGGCGCTCGCGAGCTATCGTTAGAAAAACAACATGATGGTCGGCCGGCCGACCGGGGGAGATCACAGCATGAAAATCACGGGCGTCACGACATCGACCATGGTGGTTCCCAACGGGCCGCCGGTGAACAGCTACTACGCCGCCAACACCTACATCGTGGCCCGGATCGAGACCGACGCCGGCATCGAGGGCCTGGGCTACACCATGCTGGTGGGCGGCATGGGGGCCGGCGCGGTGCGCGCCTATCTCGAGGACAACATCGTCCCGCTCATCGTCGGGGCCGACCCGCTGCAGATCGGCGGCATCTGGCAGGCTATGTATGAAAACGATCGGGGCCTGCGCAAAAAGGGCATCCCCGTCTACGCCATGAGCGCGATCGACATCGGCCTGTGGGATATCCTCGGCAAGGCCGTCGACCGGCCGGTCTGGCATCTTCTCGGCGCCCACAGCACGCGGGTACCGGTCTATGGCAGCGGCGGGTTCCTGTCCTACAACGTCGACGAAATCGTCGACGAGGCCGAAATGTTCCGGTCTCTCGGCTGCCGCCACTACAAGTTCAAGCTCGGCCTGCCCGACATAGGGGAGAATATCGACCGGGTCCGGCGCGTCCGCGAAGCGCTCGGCAACGATATGGAAATTCTGGTCGACGCCAATCAGCGCTGGGATGTCGCGACCAATATCCGCGTCGGGCGCGCGCTGGAGGATTATAATCTCTACTGGTACGAGGAGCCGGTGCTGGCCGACAACATCGCGCAATGCGCCGAGGTGGCCGCCGCCATCGCCATCCCCGTGGCAACGGGCGAGAACGAGTACACCCGTTACGGCTTCCGGGATCTGATCGATGCGCGCGCCGCGCAATTTCTCAATCCCGACATCCACCGTTGCGGCGGGTTCAGCGAGATGATGAAAATCTCCCACCTCGCCGCCGCCTATGACGTGATGATCGCACCGCATCTGGTGCCGGAGCTGTCGATCCACGTGCTGGTCTCGATTCCCAACGCCGCCCTCGTGGAGGTGCTCGCGGGATCACCGGAAGATCTGTGGGCGCAGCCCCCGGCGATCGTCGACGGCCATATGGCGCCGCCCGACCGGCCGGGTCACGGCATGAGCTTCAGCGCCGATGCGTTGAAACGCTACACCGTGGACTGAGGCCTGGCAGCCGACGGCACATGCGGGTGTTCCCGCGTGCCGGCAACCATGAACCGTCCGCCTATTGCTCCGGGAAAGCCGGGTGCCAGAGACGCCGCTCGGTCTCGCGTTCGTAGCCCTTGCCGTCGGGGAAACACACCAGCTCGAACTGCAGCCCCCAGGGGGCCAGGAAATAGACCCAGCTTTGCCCCGCGCTCGGCCCGTCGGTGCGAACGGTCGGTTCGCCCAGGATGCGCACATCATGGGCGCGCAGATAATCGAGCGCCGCACCCATGTCATCGACGTAGAGCGCGAGATGATGACCGCCGATATCGCTGTTCAACGGCGGCTTCATATTCTGGTCGGGTGCCTCATATTCGAACAGCTCATAGTTGGAGCCGTTGCCGCAACGCAGGAATTTCAGTTTTCGCATCACAGTGCGCGGATGAACGTTCAGACGCTCCTTCATCCAGTCATCGTCGAACTTGAACGGGCCGATTTCGTAGAACGGCTCGCAACCGATCACGTCGACGAAAAACGAGACCGCCTCTTCCAGATTTGGCACGGTGATCCCGATATGGTCGGTGCCTCGCAGCCCGGGTATCCCCTTTGACGTTGCGGTCATCTATCGCCCCCCGAATTACTGCGCGGCCATCAGGCCGAGGCCCATGTCCGTCATGATCTCGGCAAAGCCGGCACTGATCTCTTCTTCGCCGACGAACGCCGACCGCTCGAGAACCTTTGAAACGTTCGGCGACGATTCTCCGCCATGGATGCGCTTCACAGGCTGGTCCAGATCGTCGAAAAAGCGCCGCTGGATTTCATCGGTCAGCATCGCCCCGTAGGACACCGTCAGCGGGCCCTGTTCGACGACGACCACATTGTTGGTCTTGTGGATGCTATCGCCGACCAGCTCCCAGTCGATCCCCGCGCGATCCAACGAGCGCAGATCGATGATTTCCGCATCCAGCCCCATCCGTTCCGCCACGGCGATCGTCGGCGCCACCATCGCCGAATAGGTCAGCACGGTGAAACGGTTTCCCGGGCGCACCACCTTGGCCTTGCCCAGCGGGATGAAATAGTCGAAATCGTCGACCGGCCCGCGACCGCCCGTGGTGTACAGCCCGACATGTTCGATCATCAGCACGGGATCCTGACACTGGAGCGCGCTGTTCATCAGCCCGACATAATCGAACGGTGTCGACGGGGCGACAATGCGCCAGCCCGGCCATTGCGAATACAGACCCGCCGGATCCATCGAATGTTGGGAGCCGTAGCCCGACCCGAGCGCGATCTTGGTGCGCACCACGATCGGCATTTCCGTGTCGCCACCGAACATATGGCGCGCCTTGCCGATTTGGTTGAACAGCTGGTCCGCCGCCACGAGCGAGAAGTCGGGATACATCAGCTCGACCACGGGCCGGTAGGTGCCTTCCATGGCAACGCCGCCGGCGAGCCCGGTGAAGCCCAGCTCGGCGATGGGTGTCGGCACGACACGGTCGGGAAACCTGTCCGCCAGGCCCTTGGTGGCGCCGTTGGTCCCGCCCTTCAGCCGGTGGATGTCCTCGCCCATGCAGAAAATGCGCTCATCCGCCTCCATCCGGCGATTCATCACCGACGCCACGGCATCGATATATTTGCATTCCTCAAGATCACCCGAGAAGGTTTCCTCCTCCTCGTAACGCACCCCGTCGAATTCCGACAGATCGCCACGCAGCCCGTGGTCCCGTAACGCCGTGTCGGGCCACAGGGCCGGAATGATCTGACGCTGATTGCCGTCCGTTTCCGTTAGTTGGGCCGCCGCACCCTGCATGATGTCCTGGGCGGAGGCGCGCAGTGCCGCATCACCGGCTTCGTCGATCCAGCCACGCTTGATGGATTCCCTGGCCAACAGCGCCAGCGGATCGCGCGCACGCCATTCCTGTTCCTCGTCCTTGTCCCGGTACCCGAACGCGCTGCCCGGAATGCCGCCGCCATGGTGGAAGTAGCGGTACACATTGGCCTCGATGATCACCGGTCCATTTCCGGCGCGCATCAGGTCCACCGCCTCCTGCGCGGCCACGCGCACGGCGACCGGGTCCATGCCATCGACTTTGAAGGACGGAATTCCATAGGCCAGGCCGCGCGACGACAAGCGGGTTTCGCGGGTTTCCTCCTCCAACGTGGTGGACACCGCATAGCCGTTATTCTCGATGAAGAAGCAGATCGGCAGATCCCAGAGTGCGGCGAGATTGAGCGATTCCGGGATCGAACCGATATTCACCGCGCCATCGCCGAAGAAGGTGAAGACCACATCGCCCTCGCCCTTGCGCTTGCGCGCCCAGGCCACGCCGTTGGCCAGCGGCACACCGCCGCCGACGATCGCGTTGGTGCCCAGCGCGCCGGCTTCCTCCCAGCGCAGATGCATGGACCCGCCACGGCCCTTGCAGAACCCGTCGGCCAGACCGAGAATTTCGGCCAGGCTCCGGCGCAGCAGGGTCTCCACTTCCTCGGTCGGCGGGGTCGTGCGCGGATCGTCGGCCCCTTCATCGACATAGCGCAGGGCCTTGGCGAGAAACTGGTGATGGCCCCGATGCGAACCGGTGATCTGGTCGCTGCCGCGCATCGCCGCGATGGCGCCGACGGCACCGCCATCCTGACCGATGCTCGAATGCGCCGGACCATGGATAAGACCCTCGCCATCCAGTTCGAGCACGGTCTCTTCGAAGGCGCGTACAAGATGGAGATGGTGCAGCATCCGCAACACTTCCGCCTCACCGACAGCATCCCAATCCTTCGCCGTCGAGCGAACTTCCTTCCACGGGGCATCCGGGTTCAGGTTTACGTATTTCACCATGTCTCACTCCTGCATCGGTCCGTCCCGGCATTTACGCCTGCGCGCAGTTTCGGTGCGCGTGCCATTCGGGTCAGATCATTGTCTTCAGCCGGTATTCGCATTGCTGTCAGAACTGGGCCGGAACACCGGCGCCGGCAGCGACGGTCCGGGCGGCCACGCGTTCGATGAGTTCGAACGAATCCTCGATATAAGCCTGATCGAGCCCCCGCGTGATAAACACAATCCGGGTTCGCAGATCATCATTCGGCCAAGTCGGCAGCCATTCCAGCGAATGGAAAATCTGCTGCGCACCCTGGATCACGGCCGGCGTGTCGGGGCGCTCGGCCACATTCACGATACCCTTGACGCGCAACAGATCGGGTCCCGCCTCCCGGGCCAGAGCATCGAGGAACAAGCGCAGCGTTTCCATCGAGATCGGGTCTTCACGCACCAGGCAGAAGGAATTGATCAGCGGGTCGTGGGCATGCTCCGGACCGTCTTCGTCATGCGCATCGGACATGTCCGCAGGCTGGTGGCCGTAGCTTTCGTAATACGCCTTGGTGTCGCCCTCGGCCTGTCCGCTGCGCGGCAACCGAACCCCCGCATTGGACACCGGCGTGCCGTCCGGTGTGACATAGGCCTCGGCCCGCAACCATGCCTCGACGTCGACCGTGTTGCTCCGCGGGTCCAGAAGTCCGTGGCCGAACAGATCAGACGGTTGGATGTCGCGGGCATCGGCCTGCACAATATTCGCGCCGGGGTTCATGGCCTTCAGACGCGCCTCGAGCGAACTGATCTTCGCGTCACGTTCCGTGGCGTCCAGAAGATCGCCCTTGGTGATGAAGATGCGATCGGCAATCGCGGCCTGTTTGACGGATTCGGCGAACCGATCGAGGGAGTTCTCGCCGTTGATCGCGTCGATCGTCGTGACGACGCCATCCAGCGAGTAGCAGCTACTTACAAGCGGGTCGGTGAGAATGATCTGCAGGACAGGTCCCGGATCGGCGATACCCGTGGTTTCGATCGCGACCCGGTCGAACTTCGGAAACTTACCGCTGAGGCGCAGCAGATGCAGGTCACGGAACGTGTCGATCAGGTCGCTTTTGACCGTGCAGCACAGACAGCCATTTTCCAGCTGTACGACGGATTCATCGCTGCGCTCGACCAGGTCATAGTCGAGGCCGATCTCTCCGAACTCGTTGACGATGACGGCGGCCTGGGACATGTCCGGGTGCTGCAGCAACGCGTTGAGAAGTGTCGTCTTGCCGCTCCCGAGAAATCCGGTGATCAGGGTGACCTGAATACGCGCCATGAATGGCTATCCCTCTGGTAACATTGGCGGCCAAGACCGCCGCAACTCGAAAATCCGATACGTAAATAACCCTCTACGCCCGGAACGAAACCCGGCCGTCAGTCGCCCGTATCATCACCCAGGCCCGACAGATGCTCCATCAGCGTTACATAGGCGAAGAAATCCATCTCCCCACGGCCCGTGGCCTCCATGGCGCTCCAATGCTGGCGCACCAGTGAGGTGATCGGCAGGGGGATGCTCTCGTCCCGGGCCGCATCCAGGGCAAGGTCGAAATCCTTCGACATCATCCAGGCCGGAAACGCGGGCGTGAAATCGCGGTTTTTCAGGGCATCGACCTTGTACCCGACCAACGGTGAGGCGACGGCGCTGCTGCCGATGATGTCGATCATCTGATCCCAGTCCACCCCGCCCTTCTCGCTGAGGGTCAGCGCCTCGGCCATCATCCCGGCCGTGATGCCCACCATCATGTTGATCGACAGTTTGAGGAACCGCGATTCCTCTGCCTCGCCAACGTGAAACACCTTGCCACCCATGGCCTCGAACAGACCGCGGCAATCCTCAAAGACAGTCTCGGGACCCGACGCGAAGATCGTCAGGGTGCCCGCCGCCGCCAGGCCAATGCTGCCCGACACCGGCGCGCGCAGATAGTGGATACCCTTTTCCTTGGCCACCACAGCAACGCGCGCGGACATCGCCGGAGAGACCGTGCTCATATCGATGAACACACTGCCCGCAGACATCGCCGCGAAAGCGCCGCCATCGGCAATCGTCACGGCCTCCAGCGCCGCATCGGCGGAAATCATGGAGACAAGCACGTCACAGTCGGACGCCATATCGGCGATGCTATCCGCAACGCCCGCGCCATCCTTTTCCAGGTCGCGAACCTTATCGCGCGTCCGGTTGTAGACCAGGAGCGGGAACCCGGCCTGCATCACGTTGCGGGCCATGGGTTCCCCCATCATGCCCACCCCGATCCAGCCGACTTTGGTATCTTGCGCCATGGTCCGTACTTTCCCGGTCCGAAACCGATCTAAAGGATTTCGCAGCCGGGCAGACCGCAGGAAATCAGATGGTCGCTCGGATAGTTGGTGATGATCTCACAACCGTCCTTGGTGACGACGACCTCTTCCTCGATGCGTGCCGCACCGGATCCATCCTCGGCGCCCTTCCAGCATTCGACCGCGAAGACCATGCCTTCTTTCAGGACCGTATCCTGGCCGAGATAGCGCCGCGAGATGATCGGGCGCTCCCAAAGGCTCAGGCCGATGCCATGCCCAAACTGCAACAGGAAGGCCTCTTCCTCGTTGGCGTAGCCGAATTCCTCGGCTTTGGGCCAGACTTCCGCGATCTCGTCGACCGTAACTCCCGGTTTGATGGCATCGATCGCCGCGCTCACCCATTTCGAGCACTGCTCATACGCCTCAATCTGGGCCTTGTTGGGCACGCCGCAAATGAAGGTCCGGTAGTAGCAGGTCCGGTAGCCGTTGAAGGAATGCATGATGTCCAGGAAGATCATGTCCCCCGGCTGGATGATCCGGTCCGAGAAGGTGTGCGAATGCGGCGCGCCGCGCGGGCCGGCAACGGAATTAACGCACTCGACCCGCTCGGATCCCATGCTGTAGAGCCGCTCATGGGCGATCGCGACGAGGTCGCTTTCCCGGGTTCCGGGGCGGATCGCAGCGGCGATGTCGTAGTAGGTGCCGTCGACCATCGCGGCCGCCTGCTTGAGCAATTCGATCTCGTCCTGGGTTTTGACTTCGCGGGCGTTCAGCATGGCCTGCTGACCGTCAACGACCTCGATGCCTTCGGCCTCCAGCGCGCGCAGCATCGGCAGTTCCATCAGATCGATGCCAAGGGGTTGGTTCTCGATCCCGAGATCGACCAACGCCTTTTTGATCTGCTTGGCAAAATCATCCTGGATGCCGTGCTTCGGCGGCAGGGCCCCCTGCAGCGTGCTGATCGGCGCATCGACCCGGCCTTCGAGCCAGGGCGCGCTCTTGCGCTTGGCCGGTGGGGCCGGATCCCAGAGGTAATAGTCACCCTCGGCCGGACAGATCGCATAACGATCGAACTTGTCGCGTCCCCATTCCCCGATATGTGTGCCCGTGACGTAGCGAATATTGTCAAAGGTGAAGCACAGAACCGCCGCGAGGCCGGCTTCCTTGATCGCCGCCTGCGCGCGCGCCGGACGTTCACGGTTCAGCCGTTGGAAATCGACACCGATTTCCCAGTCCTTGGCCATCGTGCCCCACGTGGCGGTGGAGCGAGGTCGATTGTAATGCATGCTGCATCTCCCTGGATGTCACGGCCGGGTATGCCCGGCGTTTGTCTATTCTTATCCTCAGTCGGCACCACGGTAAACGCCATCCAGACGATGGCCTACCGGGATCGGATGGCCCGGTCGCAACATTCACGACCGGCTGCCATCCGTGGCGTCAACTCATCCCTCCAGGGTTGGGTAGTCGATATAACCCTTGGGGCCCGGCGCATAGAACGTGTCCATGTCCCACTCGTTAAGCTCCGCGCCGATTTCGAATCGCTTCGGCAGATCCGGATTCGCCAGGAACATTTTCCCGAACGCCACCAAATCCGCCTCGCCCGACGCGATGGCCGCATCCGCACTCTCCGCGGTGTAGCCGCCATTGCGGATCAGCGTGCCATCGAAATTGTTGCGGCACAGTTCCGTCATGTTCTCCGGCACGGCGTGGCTCATATGCGGGAACGGCGTGACCACGTGCAGATAGACCGGGTTCAGCGGCCGCAGACCCTGCAACAATGCCGTGTAGGTCTCCTCCGGGGCGTCATCCTTCACATCGTTGAAGGTGTTGCCCGGTGCGATGCGGATGCCCACCCGGTCGGCGCCCATCACATCGATCAGCTGTTCCATGATCTCGATCGGGAACCGCACCCGGTTGGCAACAGAGCCGCCATACTCGTCGTCGCGCTGGTTCACGTTGGGCGACATGAACTGCATGGGCAGATAACCCTGCCCGGCATGCAGCTCAATCCCGTCGAACCCAGCCTGCTTGGCGCATTCACCCGCATGGCGGAACTCCGCAATGGTCGTCTTCACCTCAGCCGTCGTCAGCGCATGGGGCACCGGATGGTCCTGCGGGCCCTCCTGAACGGTGAACATCTGGCCGCCGGCCTGCACCGCCGACGCCGACACGATATTCCCGCCGCTCTTGTTCAGCGGATGGGCAATCCGCCCCGCATGCATCAGCTGGCACACAATCCGGCCGCCCTTCGCATGAACCGCATCGGTCACCAGCTTCCAGCCCGCGACCTGCGCATCCGTGTGGATTCCCGGGGTCCGGCAGTAGCCTTTGCCGTCGAGGCTGGGCTGCACACCCTCCGTCACGATCAGCGCCGCCGACGCGCGCTGTGCGTAATATTCCGCATTCATCTCGCCCTGAACATCGCCCTCGCCCGCGCGGCTGCGCGTCATCGGCGCCATCACAATGCGGTGCGGCAGCGACAGACCGCGCATATCGTAGCTCTGAAACAAATTGCTGTACTCGGACATCGAAGGTTCCCCTTGGTTCTATTTCGGACGCGTTCAGTTCCGTCGGCAAAGGTGGGATACACCATGCCAAAACACAGGCGCACGAACATCGTACACCGGATCAGAAACGACCGCGTATTCGATCTGAAACAGACCATCGCAATTTCCAATAAATTCAGCAATCCAATAGATTTCATTTTATTGGTGAAGTACCTTCACCTTTATGTCCCTGCCTTCCACCCGCTCTCTTGAGATGTTCAACGCCGTGTCGGAAACCGGCAGCTTTCGCGGCGCGGCCGAACAGCTGGGACTGTCCCCATCGACCGTGAGCAAGGCCATCGCCGACCTGGAAGCGCGGCTGGGCACGCGCCTGATCGCCCGCACGACGCGGCACCTCGCGCTCACCGAAGCCGGTCTGGCCTACCAGGCCAGCGTCGCCACCGCCCTTGATGCCCTGGGCGAGGGCGCCGAGATGGTCCATGCGGTGACGGCGTCCCCGCGCGGCCTCGTGCGTGTCACCATGCCCGTCTCGTTCGGCCATATGTTCGTGTCGCCCATGCTGCCCCGGTTCGTCGCCCGCTACCCCGAAGTGCGTGTCGACGCCGTGCTCTCCGACAATTATGCCGATCCGATCGGCGACGGTTTCGACATTGTCATTCGCGCCGCCGCGAGTTTGCCGGATTCCTCCCTCGTTGCACGCAAGATCATGGAAACACCGCATGTCGTCTGCGCCAGCCCCGAATATATCGAACGCCGGGGGACCCCGTCGCATCCCATGGAGCTGGTCGACCACGCCTGCCTGCCGCTGACCGCCGCGATCATGGCAACGGATTGGGTCTTCGACATTGACGGCGTCGTGCACACGGTCCGCGTCGACGGCCCGATCAGCAGCTCCAACCTGTCGGTCGCACGCGAGGCCGCGCTCGCCGGTGCGGGGATCGCACGGGTGCCCTATCACGTGGTCGCGGCCGATATCGCGGCCGGTCGCCTCATCCGGCTCCTGCCCAACTTCGAGAGGGTCGAAGGCGCGGTTTTCGTTCTCTATCCCGCGCAGCGCACGCTTGCGCTAAAGACACGCGCGTTCATCGACTTCCTCGTCGAAGAAATCGGCTCGATACGCGCGTAACCTTTCTGTTCGCGCACCGCAGCGGTAACGTGCTCGCGAACGCAGCGATAACCGCCGACAAAGGGTGATGGGCCATGAAGACAGAGGAATTCAGCCGCGAGGACATCACCTATTACAGCGACGGCCACAAGATCGCCGCGCATTTGTATCGCCCCGCGAGCTGGAAACCCGGCGACCCGGCCCTGCCCGCGGTGATCAGCCTGACGGGCTATTCCGGCCGCAAGAATATCGCGACCGTGGACATCCCCCGCCGCATGGCACGCGAGGGGTTCGTGGCGCTGGCACCGGACTATGTCGGGTATGGCGAGGCCGAGGGCCCGCGGCGGCGGCACCGGCCGCTTGAGCAGGCGCAGAATGTCTATGACGCTGTGACCTATCTGGAAACGGTGGACGGGGTCGACGCCGCGCGCATCGGCGTGTACGGCTCGAGCTTCGGCGCCGCCAATGCAGTCTGGGCTGCGGCCTTCGACCCGCGGCTCAAGGTCGTCGTGTCGGCCGTCGGGGTGCATGACGGTGCACGCTGGCTGCGCTCCGTGCGCTCGGCCTATGACTGGTACAAGTTCCGCGATGCGGTGCGCGCGGAAGCGCGCCATCGGGTGGTGACCGGCGAGGCGCAAGACATCTACCGCTATGATATTTATCCCCTCGACCCCGACGCCGCCGACAAGCCGACGATGACCGTCGAGGAGCATGGTGCGGTGGACGATCCCTATGTGGATATGGAAAGCGCGGAGGCGGCGTTCCGCTACAAGCCCGACTGGGTTGTCGACCGCATCTCGCCGCGCCCGGTGCTGTTCTTCGCCGCCGGCTATGACGTGATGGTGCCGCCCGAGGAAGCGCGGCTGACGTTCGAGAAATGCGGCGAGCCCAAGAAACTGGTCGAGCTACCGCAGGCCCGCCACAACCAGGTCTATGAATATTCGAATTCAGAACATTTCGAGACCGTGGCCCGCGAGACCGCGGCCTGGTTCCGGAAATACCTCTAGGGATTCCGACTAGCCGGTCGTCGCGTCGTTGCGCGGGAGCAGCACCGGCTCACCGCGCTCCGCCGACAGGTCGGCGGCGTTGTAGAGCTCCATCACCTGAATGGCCTCGTCAGGAGTGACCATGGCCGGACGGTTGTAGGCGACGGCCTCCAGGAAGTGCTTGGTCTCGTCATACATCGCGCCCGCGAACACATGATCGACCGCCTCACCGGGCATCGACGACATCGGATAGCGGATACCGTCATTGACCGTGTTGAACTGCACTTCCTTGTGGGTGTCGTCGATGGTCAGCGCGCCCTCTGTTCCGACGACTTCAATCCAGGCCTGCACGAAGTTGGGATAGCCCGCGGGCAGAATCCAGCCGATGCCGACGGTGATGGTCGTGCCGTCATCCATGGTGACCATCACCCATTGATGGTCGGGCGTGTCGCTCTTCTGGCTGAACAGCTTGCCGGCCTGCTGGGAATAGACCCGCACGGGCTTGCGCGGCTGCAGGCACCAGAGGATGAAATCGAGATCATGGACGCCGCCGATCGACGTGGGCGACATCTTCGACCGGCCCGTGATCTTCTCGCCCAACTCGCGCGTGGAATGGCGCGAAATCAGGCAGGTGACCGGCTCGCCGATCGCGCCGTCCATCAACGCCTTGCGGACATAGACGTAGCGCGGATCGAACCGGCGCGAGTACCCGATGGAGATTTTCAGGTCCTTCGACGCGGCCAGCGCGTAGGCCTGTTCCGCCTCCGCGATGCTGGGCGCGATGGGTTTCTCGACGAAGACATGCTTGCCGGCCTCAAGCGCCGCCATGACGATCGGAAACCGCGCCGTCTCCGGTGTCATCGCGATGACGATCAGATCAATGGCGGGATCGTCTATCAGGGTCTGCCAGTCATCGGTGATCGACGTGGGGTCGGTCTCCGCGGCGATCTCGTCCTGGCGCCTGGGGTCGATCTCGGCGATGTGCAACTGATCGACCAGCGGGTTCCGGGCGCAGGCGTTGGCGCGGATACCGCCGACCCAGCCGGTGCCGATCACCCCGACATTCAGAAGTTTGAGGTCCGCCATGACATTTCCCCCGCCGTCTCCATCACCCACAGCGTCCCGCGTTTGAGGCGGGATGTCCATGGCGGCAACCTCATGCGGTCATAACGCTCAGGTGGCGTAGCTGCGGTCCCCGGCATCGCCCAGACCCGGAACGATGTAGCCCTTCTCGTTGAGATGGGTGTCGATCGCCCCGACAAAGACCGGGACGTCGGGGTGCGCCGCAGACAAGGCGGACAGCCCTTCAGGCGCGGCGAGGATACAGATCAGGCGCATGTCCGTCACGCCGCGCGCCTTGAGCTGGGAGATCGCATCGACCGATGAATTGGCGGTCGCGAGCATCGGGTCGACGATCAGAAGCGACCGTTCGGCGATATCCGCAGGGCCGTTGAAATAATATTCGACCGCCTCGAGAGTGTCGTGGTCCCGGTAGATTCCGATATGGCAGACACTGGCGGTCGGGATGATCTCCAGCGCGGCGTCCAGCATCACATTGCCCGCCCGCATGATCGTCGCCAGCACCGGGCCCGGCTCGGCCAGGACCGGGGCCGTCATCTTTACCAGGGGCGTTTCAAGTTCCCGTTCCGTCAGCGCCAGATCGCGGGTCGCCTCGAACAGCATGAGCTGGGCGATTTCGCGCACCAGAAGACGAAAGATGACCGGCGGTGTTTGCTTGTCACGCAGCAGGGAAATCTTGTGCTGCAACAGCGGGTGCGCGACGGCGGTGGGGCTGGATGGCATGGAACGATCCTCGGAAAGCATTTACTGACCCGATTTAGCCCGACCCGGCCCCAGAAGGCGAGAGGCGGGTTCGCGCCCGGTTGCGGAGGCGAGATCGGCTCTGCCATTGTTCGGGTCTCCACAGGTGATCCTGCACAACTGACGACGTTCCCATGCCCGCCGCCCCCAGGTCCGACGACGACAGACTGGCACCCAACCAAATCGAGCGCGAGAATTGGCCCGACGGCTCCGTCCTGCTGCACAACCGCGCGCCACTGCCCGATCCGTTGCCCGACATCCTCGCGCGGTTCGACCACTGGGTGGCAGAGGACCCCGCCGCCGTGTTCATCAGCGAACGCGAGAACGGCGACATCCGTACGACCAGTTATGGCGCGATGGACAAGTATTCCGATGCGTTGGCGCATGATCTCGTCGCACGCGGTCTCACGCCGGGCGGACCGGTTGCCGTGGTCGCGGGCGCAGGGGCGCTGCACGCGGCGCTGAAACTCGCCTGCCTCAAGGCGGGCCTGGTTCATGTCCCGCTGTCGCCGCTGCTTCTGACATCAGATCACGGCCGCAGCCGGCTGGCGGGGCTTCTCACCACCGCCGGACCACGCCTCACGGTGGCGCCGGCCGAGACATTATCGGAAGAACTGAGCGAACTGTGCGAAGCGGTGGTCGACCCCGACGAACTGAGCCATGTTGCCGCCCCACCGGCGCCGTTCGCGCGCGCCACAGCCAATCCCGATGCCCCCGCCGCGATCTATTTCACATCCGGATCCACCGGCGACCCCAAGGGGGTTTCAGTTACCCGCCGCATGATTGCCTCCTGCCAGAGCGCATATGGGGTTCACTGGCCCTTTCTCGCCGCCAGCCGGCCCGCGCTGATCGACTGGCTGCCCTGGCATCACGTCTTCGGCGGGCTCGACAATTTCCACAAGATGGTCTGGTACGGCGGCGCATACCATGTCGAGGCCGCACCCGGGCCCGACAATATGGCGGCGCTGGCCGCGCGCATCCGCACCGTCCGCCCGACGATCCATATCAACGTGCCCTACGGCATCGATCTGCTGCTCGACCATCTGGCCCACGACCCAGGCACCCGCGCGGCATTGTTCGAACGCCTGGACCTGATCTTCTTCGCCGGCGCCGGCATGAGCGCGCTGACCTGGCAGCGCCTGCAGGACGCGGTCGCCGCGGGCCCCCACGGACCCGGCGGCCCGCCGCTGGTTCTGTCGGGCTACGGCGCCACCGAGGCCGGGTCGACCATGTGCCTCGGGCATGAACCGGCGGGACGCACCGACGAAATCGGCCTTCCCCTGCCGGGCCACAGCCTGCGCCTGGCACCGATCGACGATGCGCTGGAGGTTCGGTTCCGGGGCCCGAACGTGTCACCTGGTTATGTCGGGCCGGAGGGTCTGGCACCGGTTTCAGAAGATGATGAAGGGTTCCTGCGCACCGGCGATCTTGCCCGCGCCCTGCATGACGGCGCGCCCGAACGCGGGCTTTGCTTCGACGGACGACTGGCCGAGGACTTCAAGCTGACGACCGGAACCCGGGTGAAAGTTGGTGCCCTGCGCCATGCCATCCTGGCGGCCTGCGCGCCCGATCTGCAGGACGTCGCCATCGCCGGTGCCGGGCATGACAGAATCGCCATCATCCTGTTCCCCACGACCACGGCACTGGCCGCGGGCGGCGACGTTTTGCACGCGCGCATGACCCCCGCACTCAGCGCCCACAACACCCGGTTCCCGGGCAGTTCGACATCCGTCTTCCGCGCGGCCCTCGCTGACGGGCCGCCCGACCGCACGGCCGGCGAGATCAATGACAAGGGCCATCTCGTCCAGAAGACCTGCCTGCGCAATCGCGCCGACCTGGTCGCGCGGCTCTATGCAGACCCGCCCGACCCGGACATCATCCGCCCCGACAACGCCTGACCCGGCAACGCCAACCCAAGGAACCCGGACCATGACCGACGCCCCCGTCCTCCTGATCGAGCGCGACCCCGACGACGCCTTCGTGACCCTAACAATGAACCGGCCCGACAAACTGAACGCGCTCGACCTCGACCTGCTCGACGCCATCGACACGGCCGTGCGCGACGCCCAGAAGGATCCCGATACCCGCGCGATCATCCTCACCGGCGCCGGGCGCGCCTTCACCACCGGCTTCGACCTGATCAGCGACGATTTCGAGATGGACACGGAAGCCTGGCGGGCCGACATGACGGCGAACTGCGACCGGCTGCGCACGATCTGGAGCTCGGAAGTACCGGTCATCGCGGCCGTCAACGGCTTCGCGCTGGCAGGTGGCCTGGAACTCATGATGTGCTGTGACCTGGCGCTGGCCGCCGAAGACGCGATGCTCGGCGAGCCCGAGGTGCGGCACGCATCCGGCCCGCCGTCCCTGATGATGCCCTGGACCGTGCCGATCCGCCATGTGCGCTGGCTGATGTACACCGGCGACATGGTCGATGGCCGCGAGGCCGAGCGCATTCATCTGGTCAACCGGGCCGTGCCCGGCGATCGGCTGATGGACGAGGCCCGACGGCTCGCGCGCAAGCTGTCACGGATTCCCGGGCCGGCGATCAAATTCGCCAAGGCCTCGATCAATCACCAGCAAGAGACCGCCGGGCTGACCAGTTCATGGCTCTACAATGTCGAGGCGATCTCGTCCCTGCATGCCTCGCCCCATGGTCGGGAATGGATGCGCAAGATGCGCGACGAGCCCCTCAAGGACGTACTCGCCGAGCGCGAGGCGCCCTTCCGCGACCTGGACTAGCCGCGGCCGGTCAGTCGTTGCGCCCGCGCAGACGTTCGAAGTTCGACAGCACCGCATCCGCATCGACGACATCGGCATAGCGGCGGTCCACGTCGCGCAAATTCGCCTCATGTGGCTCCTCATCGTGATCGCCGACGCAATCGGCAGGCACGATGGTGCGGAAGCCCAGGCTGAAGGCATCGATCACCGACGCGCGCACGCAGCCCGAGGTGATGCAGCCGGTCACGACGACCGTGTCCACGCCATGCTTGATCAGAAACGGCGCGACCTGGGTGTTGAAGAAGATCGACGGCGCGCCCTTCGTCACCACAAGGTCCGGCTCGGCGGCCGCAATCCGCGGGTCGAGCTCGACCGACGGGTGGCCGACCACCAGCTCCTCGCGCAGGGGCGCGATCTTCCAGTGGGGCATGGCGGCCTGGGAGTGATAGCCCATGACGCAGGCGGCAACCGGGAAGCCGGCGTCTTTCGCGGCCCGGACGACATCCACGGTGCGTTCCACCGCCGCATCGATCATCGGTGCGCCGCCCATGCGGAATTCCGGGTCGGTGAAACCGCGCTGAAAGTCGACCACCACCACGCCGGGGCGTTCACCCCAGCCGACATCTCCGTCTCCATAGCCCCGTTCGGCGTAATCCATTCTTCGTTCTCCGTTGCGTCGGCAGCCCGTGTGTTGGAGTATTAAAGCATGACGCATCAGGCGCGTCTCGCCACAGGCAAACGCGAAGCGACAGCCGCGGTGTTTATCCAGGGGGAAGAGTAAATGGGTTACCGAATTTCCGTCGACACCGGCGGCACGTTCACGGACATGGTCGTGCTCAGTGAAGATGGCGAGTTCCACGTCGGCAAGGCGCTGACCACGCCGGACCGGATATCGGAGGGCATGTTCAACGCCCTCGAGGTCGTCGCCGAGACGTTCGAGACGACACCGAAGGACATGCTCGCGGCCACGGACCTCCTGATTTACGGCACGACGCGGGCCACCAACGCGATCGTCACAAAGCAGACCGCGCGCACCGCGTTCCTGACGACCGCCGGCTTCCGCGACATCCTGGTGTTCAAGGAGGGCGGCAAGCACGGCCCCCATGACTACAGCTACGACTACCCGCAGCCCTATATCCCGCGCCGGCGCACCTTCGAGATCAATGAGCGCATCGGCGCCTCGGGTGAAGTCGTTCGGCCGCTCGATGAGTCTCAAGCCCGCGAGGTCATCGAGACCCTGAAAGAACGCGGTTTCGAGGCCATCGCGGTTTCCCTGCTCTGGTCGATCGCCAACGAGGCCCATGAGGCCCGGCTCGGCGAGCTGATCGAGGAAATCCTGCCTGGCGTGCCCTACACCCTGTCGCATCGGCTCGCCCCGATCCTGCGCGAGTATCGCCGCGCCTCGGCGACGGCGATCGACGCCTCCCTGAAACCCCTGATGCAGGCCCATCTGCGCGGGATGCAGAGCGACCTTCGCGATTCCGGTTTCGGAGGCGACTTGCTGGTCTCGACCGCCGTCGGCGGCTGCCAGGAGGTCGAGTCCCTCGTCGAGCGCCCGATCAACACGCTGAAATCAGGCCCGGCGATGGCCCCTGTCGCGGCGCGCGCCTACTCCGCGCTGGAACGGATGGGCGGCGACGTGATCGTCTGCGACACGGGCGGCACGACGTTCGATGTCGGCCTCGTGCGCGACGGCAATCTGATCTATTCACGCGATTCCTGGCTCGGCCCGCTGTGGACCGGCGACATCATGGGAACTTCCACCGTCGACGTCCGTTCGGTGGGTGCGGGCGGCGGCTCCATCGCCTGGGTGGACCCGGGCGGATTGCTCCGGGTCGGCCCTCAGTCGGCGGGTTCGGTTCCGGGCCCGGCCTGCTACGGCGCCGGCGGCACGGAGCCCACGGTCACCGATGCAGCGCTGGTCCTCGGTTATATCGACCCCGGCTATTTCAACGGCGGGCGCCTGTCACTGGATCGCGACGCCGCCGTCGCGGTGATCTCGAAGCTGGCGGAAAGCATGGGCAAGGGCGTGGACGAGACGGCCCATTCGATCATGGTCATCGCCAACGAGCTGATGATCAAGGCGATCGGCGAAATCACCGTCAACGACGGGCTGAACCCGCGTGAGAGCGTCATCGTCGCCGGCGGCGGGGCGGCCGGCTTCAACATCATGCCGATCGCCCAGGAACTGGGCTGTGACACGGTGATCCTGCCGCGCACGGCCTCGGCCCTGTCGGCCTGCGGGATGCAATTCTCCTCCATCGTGTTCGAGGCGACACGCTCGCGCTTCACGGATTCGAACGGTTTCGACCGGGAGGGTGCCAACCGCTCGCTCGACGAGATCGAGGCCGAACTGATGGAGTTTCGCGACAGTCTCGGGACATCGAAGGACGCCCAGGTCAGCATCGAGTTCTTCGTCGAGGCGCGCTACCGCGCGCAGGTCTGGGAACTCGACACCGCGCTCCCCAAACCGCGCCTCGAAAACGATGCAGACGTGGCCGAGCTGGTGGAGACATTCCACAAGACCCACGAACGCATCTATGCGGTGCGCGACGAGGGTAGCCCGGTCGAATGCGTGAACTGGAAGGGCCGCATCTCGATCCAGCCCTTCGACCCGCCGGCCGCACCGGATCCCACAACGGACAGCAACACGTCCACATCCGCGACCACCCGGGAATGTTTCTTCGGCGGCGATAGCCCCGTCGCGACCCCGATCTTCCGGGGCCCCGACCTCCAGACCGGCGATACGGTCACGGGACCGGCCATCATCGAGGAACCCACCACCACCATCGTCGTCTATCCGGGGATGTCCGCGCGACTGAGCGCCGCCGACAGCTACATCCTCGACTGCCGCTGAGAAGGGAAGACATCATGTCCGAACCAAAGACCACGCTCGACCCCGTCCTGATCTCGGTGATGGCGAACCGCCTCGACGGGATCGTCCGGGAAATGACCAACACTTTGCTGCGCTCGGCGCGATCCGCCGTGATCTCATCGGCACGCGACTTCTCCTGTTGCCTGGTCACCGGCAATGACGAGTTGCTCGCACCCGCCGAAGGCCTGCCGGTGCATATCTTCGGCTGTCATATTCAGACGGCAAATATGCGCAAGTACCACGAAGGCGACATCAAGCGCGGCGATGCCTATCTCGACAACGACCCCTATGGGGGCAACACCCATCCCGCCGATCACACCTTCATGGTGCCGGTCTTCTTCGAGGGCGAGCATCTGTTCACCGCCGTCTCGAAGTGCCACATGGCCGACATCGGCAACTCGATCCCGTCGAGCTATTTCGTGCGCGCCCGCGACGTCTATGAGGAAGGCGCGCTGGTCTTCCCCGGTGTGCGCATCCAGCGTGACTTCGAGAATGTCGAGGACATCATGCGCATGTGCCGGGCGCGGATCCGGGTGCCCGACCAATGGTATGGCGACTATCTCGCCGGGCTGGGCTCGGCGCGGGTGGCCGAGCGTCGGCTCGAGGCCTTCTGCGAGAAATACGGCAAGGAGACGGTCAAGACCTTCATGCGCGAATGGTTCGACTATTCTGAACGCCGCATGATCGACAATATCCGCAAGCTGCCCAAGGCGAGCCTGGTCAACAAGGGCCAGTCGGACCCGCTGGAGGGCATTCTTCCCGACGGCCTGGAACTGACGGTGAAAATCGACATCGACCCGGACGAGGGCGAGATTCATGTCGATCTGCGCGACAACCCGCCATCCGTCGATGCCGGGCTGAACACGTCGCTGGGTTCGGCCACGTCGGCCGTGGTGGGCGCGATCTTCAACGCGCTCGACAAGGATTTGCCCCGCAACGAAGGCGCCTTCCGGCGGCTGCACTTCAAATATGCCGAGGACAGCGTCGTCGCGGCACCGACCTTCCCCCACTCCTGCTCGGTCTCGACGACCAATGTTTCGGAACGGCTGGTCAACATCACCCAGTCGGCGTTCGCGCAGCTGGGTGACGGGATGGGCCTGTCCGAAGGCGGCGCCGGACTCGGCGCCGGGATGGCCGTGATCTCCGGTCAGGATCTGCGGCGCGAACCCGAACCCTATGTGAACCGGCTGATGCTCTCGACGAATGGCGGACCGGCGAGTGCCGAGGCCGATGGCTGGGTGAACTACGCCATCCCGGTGATCGCCGGACTGATGTATCGGGATTCGGTCGAAGTGGACGAACTCAAGCATCCGATCCGCGTCGAATCACTCACGCTGGTGACCGATTCCGCCGGTGCGGGCCGGCGGCGCGGTGCCCCGGCGCAGCAGATCGAGTACGGCCCGACCCATGCGCCGATGATGGCAGTGATTTCCTGCGACGGCCAGCACAGCCAGCCACGCGGCGTACTTGGTGGCCTGCCGGGAACGTCGGGCGAGACCTGGCTGATCGAGGACGAGGCTCAGCCCGTGCGGATGCCGAACGTCGTCCAGCTCACCATCAATCCGGGCCAGCGCGTCCGCGGCCGGGATTCCGCCGGCGGCGGCTATGGCGACCCGCTGGACCGTGAGCCCGAGCGGGTGATCGTCGATGTGCTGGAGGGTTGGGAGACGCTGGAGAAGGCGAACGATATCTACGGTGTGATTTTCACCGGCGAGATCGACGACGAATCCCTCGAGGTCGATGCGGCCGCCACGGCAGCACGCCGCAAGGAGCTGCGCGAAGCCCGCGCGGCCTGACCGGCAGCGAATCCGGTCTCCTGTCGCCGGTGATCACATGGTTCCGATAACCTGCAGGGCGCGTGGCAGGATCGTGACATTGTCTTCGACGCGGCGCACGCCCGGCACGCTCTCTGCCGCCACACGGACGGCGGTCTTCTCGGCCTCTGTCAGCACCCCGCCCCACAGCTGCACGGTGCCGTCCCGCACGACATAGCTGACGAAGTTTCCGACGCTGGGCAAATCCCGCACCAGCGTCCTGGACAGGGTTTCGCGAATCTGGCGATCGTCACTCTGCACCTCATGGCCCGGCGCAAGCGCGACCAGGCCATGCAACAGGTTGGCACGGCTGACGATCCCCACGAGGCGGCCGTCACGGACGACCGGCACACGCTTGATGCGCTGCCGCTCAAGGAGTTGTGCGATGTCGGACACGGGGGTGTCCTCGGTAATGGTGATCACGTTCGTGGTCATCACATCGCGCGCATGGTGCCCATGGGTCGCCACGAACTCCTGGGCCCGTTCCGCCGGACTGGTGAACATGTGCAACCACCAGGAGGTCTGGCGCTCGGTCTGGTTTTCCGAGCGGCGCATGAGGTCACCCTCACTGACGATGCCCTGAAGCATCCCCGCACTGTCAACGACCGGTACCGCACTGATATGGCGGGACAGGAATATCCGCGCGATGTCTTCAACGCTGGTGTCGGGGGTCACCGTCACCACTTCCGGGGTCATAACATCCGCCGCTTGCATGTCTCTCTCCATCCTCAGCCGGTGAGACATCTATTCTCCGCCCGGTGCACAAACCGGACATTGCGTTGGATCAACCCCGCAGGTTTCGGACTCAAGGCCAAAAATCATCCAGCTCGGGCGGCGCGTCCAGCCGTCGCCCCCGGCCCGATTTCATTCTTTTCCTTCACGGTCACGGCTCCCGCCGATGCCGCAGCCGGTGTATGGTAGCCCACACCGTTCCAGCCCGAGCCTTCCCCAAACATTATGACCAGCGAAACGCCCTCCGCGCCCTATAGCCGCCGCGCCGCGATCATCCGGATGGCTCCCATCTTGGGGCTGACGTTCATCCTGGCGCATTTCCTGCGCTCGGCACCGGCCGTCATCGCGCCGAACCTGCGCACGGAACTCGGGCTGACACCGGGCGAGCTCTCCAGCCTGCCCGCGGCGATCTTCCTGGGTGCGGCCCTGATGCAGCTTCCCGTCGGCGTATTGCTCGACCGGTTCGGACCCCGGCGCACCATGGCGGCGCTCTTTTCCCTGGCCGCACTCGGCGCGATCGCGTTTTCCGCCGCACAAGGCGTTTTCGGACTGGCGGTCGGCCTTTTCCTGATCGGCTGCGGTGCCGCACCGGTCTTCATGGGCGTCATTTTGTTGCTATCGCGCTGGATTCCCCGTGACCGCCTGGCCACCGGCACCGCCATATCCATCGCGGTCGGGGGTGCGGGAATGCTCTTGTCGGCTTCACCCTTCGCCGCCGCAGTGGAACTCTATGGCTGGCGCGCAAGCCTGCTGGTCGTCGGGCTGTTCTCGCTTGCGGTGGCTCTGACGCTGCTGGTCATGGTGCGCGACCGACCGGAAGATGCCCCGCATCCGGCCAGCACCGAAACGTTGCTCGAGACCATATTGGGACTGCGGTCCGTCCTGCGCGACGTCCGCATCTATTCCTTCGCCGCCGTCACGGCCGTGTCGGTCGGGGCGCTGGTGACCATCCGCAATCTCTGGATCGGCCCCTATCTGAACGACGTGTTCGATCTCGACATCATCGCGCGGGGCAACGTGATCTTCGTGGTGTCCCTCACCTGGATCATCGCGGCGGTGCTCTATGGGCCGCTCGATCGCAAGTTCGACACGCGGCGCGGTGTCGTGACCTGCGGGATGCTGGCCTTCACGGCCATGACCGCAATGCTCGCGTTCAACAGCAGCAGCTCCGTGCTGGTCGTGACGATCCTGCTGTCGGGGTTTGCGCTGTTCGCGCCGATGGCGCCGCCCATCTTCGCCCACGCCCGCAGCCTGTTCCCGGACACCCATTCGGGACGGGTCTTCACCGCCATCAATGTCTGCACCTGGTCCGGCGTGTTCGTGATGCAGATGGGCACCGGCGCGATCCTCGACGCGTTTCCCGTCGACGAACTGGGCCGCAGCCCGGCGATCGCCTATCGCACCATGTTCGGTGCACTGGTGATCGCCTTGCTGCTGGCGCTCGTGATTTACCGCCGGATCGAGGACGTTCGCCCGTCGAGCGAGCGCGACCATCCGTAGCGCGATTTAACTCGCGGCAGAGTCGACGAAGACCTTCTTCATCTGGGCATCGGGGTAACGCGTACCCGCCGCCGCACCGACCGGCACCGCCGCCGACATCGCCGCCAGCTCGTCCGCCGACAGGGACACATCGAGCGCGCCCATATTCTCATCGAACCGCGAGGCGCGCTTGGTGCCCGGAATAGCGACCACGTCGTCGCCCTGCCCGATCAGCCAGGCCAGAACCACCTGCGCCGGCGTGCAATTCTTCTTGGCCGCGAATTCCGCGACCCGAAGCGCCAGTTCACGGTTCTGCTGGAAATTGCCCTGCGCGAAGCGGGGGTGACGATAATGCGGATCGTCTTCCGGGACGGTTTCTGCATTGATGAAGTGATCCGTCAGCAGGCCCCGCCCGAGCGGCGAATAGGCCACGAAGGAAATACCCAGTTCGCTGGTGACCGCGCGGATCTGCTCGGCCTCATCGCGGTAGAGAATCGAGAACTCGCTCTGCACGGCGGCCAGCGGGTGGGTCGCATGGGCCCGGCGGATGGTATCGGGCTTGGCCTCGCAGATACCGATCGCCCGGACCTTGCCGGCGTCGATCAGCTTGGCCATGGCGCCGACGGTGTCCTCGATGGGGACCTCCTGGTCGACACGATGCTGATAGTAGAGGTCGATCACGTCGACCCCGAGGCGCTTCAGGCTCGCGTCGCAGGCTTCGGGGACATATTCGGGACGCCCGTTCACGCCCATGCCGCCGCCTTCGAGCTGAACCTGGCCGAACTTGGTCGCCAGCACGACCTTGTCACGGTATCCGTCCGCCAGGGCGCGCTTGAGCACCTCTTCGTTATGACCCCAGCCATACATGTCGGAGGAATCCAGGAAATCAGCGCCCTGATCGATGGCGTACTGGACAAACTTCACATTCTCATCGTCGTCCGCCGCGCCATACACGCCCGACAGGGACATGCAGCCCAGTCCGACGGGTGCACATTTCAGATCGCTGCTGCCGAGCTGGCGTTTGGTTGCCTTGCTGATGTCGGTCATGAACTTCACTCCCC
>Ga0070727_10000676_pt1 | contig 40813 bp, 39 predicted proteins | sample tdAd472_FD_66722 | JGI IMG/M metagenome (GOLD analysis project Ga0070727, IMG submission 66722) | Marine sediment microbial communities from the Atlantic coast under amendment with organic carbon and nitrate - tdAd47.2 | ecosystem: Environmental > Aquatic > Marine > Coastal > Sediment | place... | reverse complement strand
TGTTATCGTTTTTCATGGGTGGTTCCTCTGGTCTGGTCTGTTTATCTTGGTCGATTACAGTTTTATCAGACCGGGGCCACCCCCTTCAAAAAAATGTGCGAAAGATAATTTACGTTATCATTTGGTCTAGATTAGGCGACCTAGAGAACGAATCAAGGTGACTGCTAATTAGGCAACCCTAAAGTCCTCAACCCCTGAAACACACTCAAAATAGCTATATATGAGTGCCCGTTAAAAATAGAAATCGTGTCCCCGACAGGAACCTTTATCAGTCTTTCAAGCTAGAAATTCAAACAGATGGAATCCAGCAAAAGCTGACCCTATCTGCTTCTATTTGATTCCCATATTACTGGGAAAAGTGCAGCCGCTTCCTCATCTGAAAAGTATTCGGACTGGATGAAAATTTTATAGTCGTATGACAGTGTTGACCTAGTCAGTACAATCTCAATATCTGGTGAGAGTGAGGAGCGAGATACTTTGATTTCGGTAAGCTTAGAATCTAACGAGTACGATCTCTTGCATACGAGCATATCCGCAAATTTTTTACCAATCTCCTCATCGACAAAAATCAAATCAGCATCTGAAGGATCATCAACAATTTTCATTGTAAAATCGGGCTGAAACGAAAAGCTAGATACTTTAACGTCAAAATCTGGGCTTAATGCCGACCTCGAGAAAATATACTCATACACTGTATCGCCAGAACTAAATAGGTTAGAAGGGCACGAGCTTTCTGCTGATACTACGAATTGTGCGTCAGCGGTGACGCTAAATATTAGGAGTGAAAGGAAAAGATTTTTTCTAAGGAATGGGTTTATGTGTACTTTGGTTTTCATGGCCTTTATTTACTTGGTAAGTACAAGTCCCTAAGTGAGCCACTCAGGTTCGAGTAGCTATTCTTGAAAAACAAACCTGACGAAAGCAAGGGTCTTTTCTTTGCTAATTCCTCTATGAAGCCTGCACCATCATGGTCGTGTTGAAAAAAGATCCATCAATTCCTGAACAACCCGAGTTACATTGGCTTATTGGGTCGCTGAAAGTTCGATAACACCAATTTAAGTTTGTTCATTACCAGCACCTAATCTTCACCAACCCTTATGACCTTTGCCATTGCAATCAGGACAGGAAAATAACCCCAATTTACCGGTTTCGTCACAGGTCGTACAAGGCCGGTAACTTGGCGATACAAAACCTTTGAGTGGAGTTCTTAACATCGGGTTAGCACAATAATCACAAAGACCATTATATCTGGGACTTGGACCTTTACATCTCGGGCAGATTCCAATTTCCATAGTTAGCTCCTCTTGAATAAGATACGAGTGCTTGTATGTGCTGTAATCGCATTATGCACATGACATTCATACACTCAGGATGCTCCCATTATCTTTACTTCGAACTCTGCTAATTTGCGCAGTAGTTGGATCTAGGGTATCGCTACCTTTAACCTTCTCAAATGAAACTATCTCCAATAGTGGCTTATTCACCGAATCACTTAGTTGTTGACTTAACGAGATCTCTACTTCGCTTAACAGAGCGTTGTACAAGTCTTTGGCAGGGCCCAAAAACTTAACCTTGTTATACCAATCGGGTGGCGTATCCTTGGGTAACAACGCATTTAACGGTGATCTCCTTGCTTCAACAACAGAAACTCGTTTGTCCTTAACTTTATCCCAAAGTATTGATACCTTTTCAGCCAGTACAAACGACTCTAAAAAATCCAGCTCAAAAGCTAATAGCGCTGCCTGTTCCGCGGTTAAGTGCCTATTCCAAATCATGAGTGAACACCTCTCATTCACTACCTCATTGAATCAGCCAGGAAAGCGGTGAGGTGCCCGCTTTTCATCAAGAGTGATCAGCTCTCGACTATCCTGGCTTATGATCGTGCCTAACTAAGCCGCTCCTTTAACCATACGTAGGTTCCTGGTGCCTGAAGTCTTGCTACCGTGACTTGCAGATTCAATAAACTCTGACCACCACTGCATCATCTTCCTGCGCTGCTCCAAATACTCCGCCCGATTGTAGATGGCTCTGACAGCATCTTTACCAACTCTAGACTGAGCCACTTCAATAATGTCTGGTGAAAACCCCTGCTCATTAAGGACTGTGCTGGCTAGAGCCCTAATACCATGCGACACAAAAACCCCTCTATAACCCAGCCGCTTCATTGCCATGTTCGCCGTTTCACTATTGATGGCTCCTTTAGGGTCGCTACGAGACGGAAAGATATATTCCCTATGCTGACTGATTGGCTTCATGGTCTCAAGAATACCCAAAGCCTGATCCGTCAGTGGCACCACGTGGGGCCTGCGTTTCTTCATTCTCTCCGGCGCTATTCTCCAGACCCTCTCCTTGAAGTCGATTTCATCCCATCTGGCATTGGCTCCCTCTGAAGGTCTGCACATAGTATGCAGTAGCCAGTGAATTAAGCACTTTGTGGTTGTCTCATGGCTGGATCTTTCCAGCTTCTGCAGAAAGTCTGGGAGCTGCTCAGGCTTGATTGCTGGCATATTGCGCGAGACCGGAGCCTTGAACGCCTTGCCGATTCCAGAGAGCCTGTTAGCGTCAACAAGGCCCGCATTGGTGGCATAAGTCATAATTTCGTTAAGCCATCGGCAAAGTTTCCGGACAGTCTCCAGAGCCCGTCGTTCAGATATGGGCTCAAGTATCTTGATTACTTCGGGCGCAGTGATCTTGGATATGGGTACAGGTCCAAGGACTGGCAGGATATGAAGCTCCAGGGCTTGAGTGAGGCGCTTACGATACGATTCTGCCCAGGTATCCTCCTTGACCTTCAGCCACTTCCTGTAAACGGCCTCGAATGTATTCTCCTGGGCCTCCTTACCCTTGGACTCCTGTTCCCTAATAAAGTCCTTAGGGTCAATGTCGTTGGCCAGTAGGCCCCTGTATTGGTCTCGCACCTTCCTGGCTTGAGCAAGCGTCCTGCCCTCCTTTGCACTGGAATAAGGACCAAGTCCAAGGTTGGTCCGAGTCTTTGTGAAAGGCTTGTAGTAGTTAAACAACCATACTTTCGATCCACCAGGCTTGATCCTGATTCCCAATCCCATTCCATCCCATAGGGTGTATTCACACTCCTGGGGTTTTGCTCGCTTGATTTGAGTATCGCTGAGAGGTTTAGTCTGTCTGGGCATAGTTACACCGAGCTCGCGTGGTCAATTAGTGTAACTATAAATGTAACTACAACTTCCAGACACCTCAAGTCTTTTTCAGACAAGGGAAGACATAATACACCGTGTTTTACAGTGCTTTCTGGAGAGCATCAGACTTGGTAAGACTTGCTGAGAGGGGTGTTTGGTGCCGCCACCAAGAGTCGAACTCGGGACCTGCTGATTACAAGTCAGCTGCTCTACCACGGCTGAGCTATAGCGGCACTGTTGAAACCTTTATGCAACAGGAGCGTTTCGAGTCTCCCTGCCGACGCTGACCGGAGTCAGCTGCTACTCTCAATCCTTGCGGCTGAGCACTAGCGGCACTGTTGAAACCTTCATCTAGCAGGAGCGTTCCAAGCCTCCCTGCCGACGCTGACCGAGGTCAGCTGCTACTCTTCATTGCCCACCATTGCGGCGGAGCCTTGACGGCGCTGTCATTCTACCCCGAGGGTGTCGACATTCCAATCAGGGCGCGCATGGTACACAAGGCCTGGCAAACAAGTCAATACTGCCATAATCCACCGCTGTACCCACGGGGATTCATTGATCAGCCATGCCGAATACGATAGGTTATGGCGTTTGCAGCCCAATCCGATTAGGCTCACCCGGTGAGCCAGGAAAACCCTATGACCAGCGCCATCGACATGCCCGCCTGGCAGCAGCTGGAAGCAGCCCGCGACCGGATCGTCAACGAGAATATTACCATTCGCAGCGAGTTTGACCGGGATCCGCAGCGGTTCGACAATTTTTCCATACGGACACCGGAACTGGTCTTCGACTACTCGAAAAACCTGTTGACCGGGGACTGTCAGAAACTGCTGTTCGAGCTTGCCGAACAGTGCCGGCTGAAGACTGCCATCGAAGGCATGTTTGCCGGGGATGTCATCAACCCCACCGAGAACCGGGCGGCGCTGCATGTGGTGCTGAGAGGCCACAGGATCAATGGCCTGGAGGAGGAAGTCGCCGCTGTCCAGGAGAAAATGGCCGATTTTATCGGTGCCGTGCATGGTGGCGGCTGGAAGGGTTGTTACGGCGACGCCATTACCGACGTGGTCAACATCGGTATCGGCGGTTCCCACCTGGGGCCGGCCATGGCAGTGCGTGCCCTGGAAAACTTTGCCGCCGGCAAGGTGCGCTGCCATTTCATCTCCAATGTCGATCCGGCCGCGGCCATCCGGGTCCTGTCCCACCTGAAGCCTGCCACCACCCTGTTCATCGTCGCGTCGAAGTCGTTTTCCACCCTGGAGACCCATCAGAACGCCCTGCTGGCCCGGCGCTGGTTTCTCAGCAAGGGCGGCGCTGCCCGCGACCTGCACAAACACTTTGTCGCCGTCAGTACCAACATCGAAGCCGCGGTGGAATTCGGTATTGACGAAAAAAACATCTTTCCCATGTGGGACTGGGTGGGTGGCCGCTATTCCCTGTGGTCCGCCATCGGGCTGCCCATTGCCATGAGCCTGGGCATGGATCAGTTCCGCGAGCTTCTGGCCGGCGCCCACCAGGCCGACGAACATTTCCGCACTGCCCCGATCCAGGAAAATATTCCGGCCATCATGGGGCTGTTGAATGTCTGGTACAGCGGCCTGTTTGGTGTAACCAGCCAGGCCATTCTTCCCTACAGCCAACACCTGGAACTGTTTCCCGCGTTTCTGCAACAACTGTCCATGGAAAGCCTGGGCAAGGACGTCAACCTGGATGGCTCGCCAACGGCCAGCGATACCGGGCTGGTAGTGTGGGGCGCGCCCGGCACGGATGGCCAGCACTCCTTTCACCAGCTATTGCACCAGGGCACACGGATGATTCCGGCGGACTTCATCGCCTTCAGTGGCAGTCCGGGCGAAGCCTACCGTGAACAGCAGAATCACCTGCTGGCCAACTGCTTCAGCCAGAGCCAGGCCCTGATGGATGGCAAGAGTCTGGACCAGGCGGTCGCCGAACTCACCGAGGCCGGCATGAAGGGGAAGGAAGCCAGGGAACTGGCACCCCACAAGGTCATTCCCGGCAACCGTCCGAGTAACACGTTCCTGCTGACCGGGCTCGATCCTCACCGGCTTGGTTACCTTACCGCGCTGTACGAACATGCGGTTTACGTGCAGAGCGTACTCTGGGACATCAATGCCTTCGATCAGTGGGGGGTGGAACTGGGCAAGAAACTCAGCGGCCCCATCTTCGCTGCCCTGTCGTCGGACGATCCGGCTTCCGGTTTCGATGGGTCGACCGACAACCTGATCAACCTGAGCAAGACCCCACCAAACTCATAAACAGGATCCGAATTTCTGAAAGCTATCAACTCCATGGCGTCCACGAGAATTCGACCTGGTCATAACGACGATACCGACTGGCTGTACCGGCTGTTCAGGCAGACCAACAGGGATTTTATCGAGACTACCTGGGGGTGGGATGAACTGTTGCAGCGGGAAGCGTTTTTTACCAACCTGCCCGGCAACCAGTTTCGTATCCTGGAACTTGATGGCGATCCGGCGGGCGGGTATCACCTGGCCAGGAAGTCCGATCCACACCAACTGTGGCTGGAGATGATCCTGGTAAAACCCGATCTGCAGCGCCGTGGTTACGGCACCCTGATGATGCAGCACATCAAGGACCAGGCCCGTGTGCTGAAACTCCCGGTGCGATTGAAAGTGTTACGGTCCAACCCGGCACTGCTGTTCTACCGGCAGCAGCAGTTCACGTCGGTCCAGGCCGATGTCAACAGCCTGAAAATGGAGTGGCCGGGAGACGCCTGGAAATCCTCTGAATAATGTTGTCCGTATAACTGAAACTCTGCTTCACAGGCTGTTGAAAAACGTCACGAGCGCAGCCAGGACGAGGCGAAAACTGTCGAGAAAGCGCAGTTTAACCCGTGCAATCAAGCATTTTAGGACTGTTTTCAATGAAGTATTGGCAAGAGCAACAGTTTTTCACCAGCCTGCCAAAGGACCTTTGACTATTCAGGGAATGGCACCGACTTGCTGATGACTCCGCCGGTGGTAACCACCCCGGACCTGACAACCCTGGCATTGACTCCGCGCAGGTTCAGCTGCCGGCCAAGCTCGGAATTGACGAACAGCACCGCATCACGGCCGAATCGTTCCCGGAACTTGCTGCAGCCCAGATGCGGCTCCGCGGTGACTGCCAGCACGGCGTCACCCACCGCCAGTTCTGTACCTTCCGGTAGATTTTCTTCGCTCAGGTCAAAGTCCACGAACAGCTGATCACCGGCCAGCGCCCAGCGATTTCGGTCGCCATCGGCAATCACATCGATAACCCGGGAATTCATCAGCGTGATCTGCATGGCCAGGTGCTGTTGCCTGTCCCGCTCCCGGCCTGACCAGCGGGTCGGCCAGCTGTCCCCCACCAGGCCGTCTGCAACGGTAAGTTCGCATTTCTCCAGCACTTCCCTGATGCCGACGGCGGGACGTCGTACGATCATGTCGATAACGCCGGAGCCAACGGGGGACTGCCGGACCAGGTCCAGCGCCGCCTCCAGTGATTCCTTGCCTGCCATTACCATCCCCGGATATTTCTTGAATTCAAACCCATCGGATTAAAACCGGTTGACGCAGAAACTACTGCCGCTGCCTGCTGTTGACGCCGGGCCACTGCAATCAACAACGCCTCAACACAGCCAACGGGCCACAACAGCCAGGGGTAAGGTTTTACGGATTCTAGTATTGTTCAGCCGCGCTTCTGATGCTGGCGTAAACACGGGTACTGCCGTCGCGATTCAACAGCACCACGTCGTAAGGCTGAAAGCGACCGCCCATTTCCATGCCGGGGCTTCCCACCGGCATGCCGGGCACAGTCAGACCCTTGGCGTTGGGGGGCGGGTTGTCCAGGAACTGCCTGACCAGTTTCGGCGGGACGTGACCTTCAAAGGCATAACCCTCGGCCGTCACGGCGGTATGACAGGACTGCAGTTGCGGCACGAAGCCGTGCTCCAGCTTGACCGCACCCAGATTGGCGGGATGATGAATGGTCGAGTCAAAATTCCGTTCGGTCATCTGATCGATCCAGTTGGCACAACAGCCGCAGGTGGGATCCTTGTACACATCCAGGTGAGTTGCCTGACCGTCCTGGGCAATTGCCCGCAGGGCCAGGCCGGAAGTGGCTGCAACCGCCAGTCCGGTGGCTGTCGTTGACAGCAGCCGCCTGCGCGTGATTTTGAAAGTCGATGGCTGTTCAGTCATGAATATCTCCTGCCGATTTTCGGGGCTGTGCCCACCAGTCAATTACGTTCTCGCTTGAGCTTTATACAGTCCTGTTTATTGTAACGCATCCCGGGAAAATCCTCTTACCCGAAACGGACCGATGGTATCCGGTAAATCTTCCGGCCAGGAACATCCGTGTTACCCGCTCCGGCCGTGATTTCCCGGGTCGCGGACATTGGACGATCTGAAAGAACCTTTGATCAGGTTACCGCTGACCGTGATCAACGGTCAGCGTGGCCCGCTCAGGATTTCATCATCGCCAGGATTTCATCGGTCATGGCACGCATCAGCGCGGGGTCGCCCCGGGATTCGACGTTCAGCCTCACCACCGGCTCGGTATTGGACATGCGGATATTGAAGCGCCATTCCCCCAGGCTCATGCTCAGGCCGTCGGTGTGGTCCACGGACTCGGCCTGATCCCGGTAGTGGGATTCGATGGCTTCCAGCAGGGCCGGTGGATCGCTGATTTCGGTATTGATTTCGCCACTGGCGGGAAAGGCAGCCATCCGTTCATTGACCAGTGCCGACAATGGCTTGCCGGCCTTGCTCATCAGCTCGATGACCAGCAGCCAGGGGATCATCCCGCTGTCACAGTAGGAAAAATCCCGGAAATAGTGGTGGGCACTCATCTCGCCCCCGTAGATGGCATCCTCCTTGCGCATGCGCTCCTTGATGAAAGCATGGCCGGTCTTGGATTGAATCGCCTCCCCCCCGTAGCTCTTTGCTATTTCAATGGTATTCCAGGTAAGGCGGGGATCGTGAATGATTTTCGAACCGGGCTTATGCTCAAGGAAAGCCTGGGCCAGCAACCCGACAATATAGTAGCCCTCGATGAATCGGCCGTCTGCGTCAAAAAAGAAGCAGCGATCGAAATCACCGTCCCAGGCAATACCCAGGTCGGCGCCATGGGCGTTGATGGCATCGACCGTGGGATGCCGGTTTTCCTCCACCAGCGGGTTCGGCACGCCGTTGGGGAAATTGCCGTCCGCCTCGTGATGAACCTTGATGAAGCTCACCGGCAGCCGGTCTTCAAGCGCATCGATGACCGCACCGGCACCACCGTTGCCGGCGTTACAGACGATCTTCAGCGGTTTTATGACCGAAAGGTCAATATAGCCCAGCAGGTGTTCGATATAGGCTGGCCGGGTGTCACGTCGACTCACTTCTCCCCTGGTATCGGTATCCAGGAACTCCCCGGATTCGGCGATGGCCTTTATGTCCTTCAACCCGGTATCGCCGCTTATGGGCTTCGATTCGTCGCGGACCATTTTCATACCATTGTAGTCCTTCGGATTGTGACTGGCGGTAACCGCGATGCCCCCGTCGGCCTGCAGGTGCGCGGTGGCGAAGTACACCTCTTCAGTACCACACTGGCCGATGTTGATGACGTCGACTCCGCTATCCGTCATTCCCCGGGTTACGGCGTCACACAGCTCCTCGCTGGTGAGACGGATATCGTAACCGACGACCACAGTCGACGGTTTCAAGAACGTCGCATAAGCCCTGCCGATGCGGTAGGCGATATCCTCGTTAAGCTGATCGGGAATACGTCCCCGGATGTCGTAAGCCTTAAAACAGGTGATTTCAATACTCATGTTGTCGCTTCCAGCTTCCCGTTAGTCGTCCTGGTTATAGAAATTTTCATAGTTGAAATTGGTGGCTTCGATAAAACCACGGACGCTGCCGCAGTCGAACCGCCGGCCCTTGAACTGGTAGCCGATTACCTTCCCCTGTTCTGCCTGACGCATGATGGCGTCGGTAATCTGCATCTCGCCGTTTTTTCCCGGCGGCGTGGTGCGAATCAGTTCGAAAATATCGGGAGTAAGGATGTAGCGTCCGATGATGGCCAGGTTACTCGGGGCCTCCTCGGGGTCCGGTTTCTCCACCATGGATTTCACCCGCCAGATGCGATCCTCCTCCATTTCACCGTCGATAACGCCGTACTTGAAGGTTTCCTCCCGCGGCACTTCCTCGATGGCGACGATGCTGCACTGGTAGCGTTCGTAGAGCTTGACCATCTGCGTGAGCACCCCGTCACCGTCGTGCACACAGTAATCGTCCGCCAGTATCACCGCGAACGGGCGGTCACCGATCAGGGTCTCGCCGGTGAGGATGGCGTGGCCCAGGCCCTTCATCTCCACCTGGCGGGTGTAGGAGAACGTGCAGGTGTTGATGATATTGCGAATACCCGACAGCAACTCTTCCTTGCCGGTCCCGGCGATCTGGTGTTCCAGCTCGTAATTGATGTCGAAATGGTCCTCCAGGGCCCGCTTGCTCCTGCCGGTTACCACCGCCATACCATGAATTCCAGCTGCCATCGCCTCTTCCACGCCGTACTGAATCAGCGGCTTGTCCACCAGCGGCAACATCTCCTTGGGCATCGACTTGGTCACCGGCAGAAACCGGGTACCGTAACCTGCCGCCGGAAAGAGACACTTCTCGATTATCGCCATACTCACGCTTCCTCCTGATTGGGCTCTTGGTTTTGCACTCGTCGCCATAAGCAAGGCAAATAGCTTGCCAGTTTATGCCAGGAGAATTGCCGCTGCACCATTTTACACCGGGAAACGGTCCGGCCTGGCAACAGGATGCACCGGAACGGGTCGCCGCAGTCAGCTTTGTCCGACCCGGCCGTAGATGTCGTCGAAGCGCACAATATCATCTTCGCCCAGGTAGTCTCCAAGCTGAACCTCGATGAGTTCACAGGGTTTCTGCCCCGGATTTTCCAGGCGATGACGGCATCCCCGGGGCAGGAAAATCGATTCGTTGCCCCCCAGCCGATGGGTTTCATCATCCCGGGTCACCAGTGCCTCACCTCGGAGTATTGTCCAGTGTTCTGCCCTATGATGGTGCATCTGCAGTGACAGCGCCTCGCCGGGGTTTACCACGATATGCTTGACCTGGTATCCGTCGGCCTTTTCCAGTGAGCGATAAGAGCCCCAGGGTCGGTAGACCAGGAGGTGGTGCGTGGCTTCACTGCGATCCGCGGCCTCCAGCCGCGACACCACGTTTTTAACCTGCTGCACAGCCTCCATGCCGGCCACCAGCACGGCATCGGCGGTTTCCACGATGACCAGTCCGCTGACCCCCACCGCGGCCACCAGACGGGAATCCGCCTGGATGTAGCTGTCGGTCACCTGCTCCAGCAGGACATCACCACTGACGGCATTGCCATCGCCATCCTGCTCGGCGACCTCCCATACTGCGTTCCAGGCACCCAGGTCGTTCCAGCCGGCATCCAGGGGCACCACCACGGCGCTCCCGGTTTTTTCCATCACGGCGTAGTCGATGGAGTCGGCGGGACAGGCGGCGAACTCCTCCGCAGGCAGGCGCAGGAAGTCATTATCTGTCTCCATGGCGGAAAATGCCTGTTCACAGTGACGCCCCATGGCCGGTGCGTGCTGCTGCAGTTCCCGCAGAAACACCGAGGCGCGGAACATGAACATGCCGCTGTTCCATAAATAGTCGCCGCTGGCCAGGTACCCGGCGGCGGTGTCGCTGTCCGGTTTCTCCACGAACCCGGCCACCTCACGGACTGCGGCGTCATCGGCACCGATGCCAGGCAGCGGCCGGCCGGTGCGTATGTAGCCATAACCGGTCTCGGGAGCATCCGGTACGATGCCGAAGGTCACCAGGAAATCCCGGGTGGCGGCCCGTACCCCGGCTTCGATGGCCTGCTGCAGCGGCTCGCGGGCACGGATCAGGTGGTCCGCCGGCAGCACCAGCAGGATCGGATCGCTGCCGTCGCGGGTTGCCTGCAACGCCGCCATGGCCACCGCCGGGGCGGTATTGCGACCCACGGGCTCCAGCATGATGGTGCCGTGGGTTGCCCCCGCCTGATCGTGCATGTCCAGCTGACGCAACTGTTCGGCAACCAGGAAACGGTGATCTTCGTTGCAGATGACCAGCGGGCCAAGCAGGTCGGGGAGTCCCTGTAACCGGGTCAGCGTAGCCTGAAACAGTGAGCCCTGCTGGCCCGGAAACCGGCTGAACTGCTTGGGCAACCGGGCCCGGGACTGCGGCCACAGTCGCGAGCCGACGCCACCGGCCAGAATAACCGGCACCACGCTGGTGCCGTTGTCAGAATTTCCTGTGCTGCCGGGTGCATCCATACCCTGGCGCTGCGTTGAGTTGTTCACTGTTCTTTTTCCGCTCTCTGTCCCGATCTCTGTCCCGATCTCTTTCCCGATTTTCTTCCTGGCTGACTGCCCGATGGTTGCTCGCCTGTCGCCCCGCCCTGTCGCCCCCCCCTGTCTGGCCGGGAAGGCGGTCCGGGTGGCAACCATTGCCGCGTTCATTGCCGCGTTCCCGGCAGCAGGCCTGCCGGAAGCGGCCAAGTCATGGTAGTTGTGTCTGCCAGGCTGTCCCGCCTGCCGCGCACCGGTTCCCGGGCGACCACGGCGCAAGTCTAACAGACTCCCCGGGCAACGGATTTGCCGGGCACCCACTTTTCCGCAGGATGGAGAAAACGGCAAAATTCCCCCGCCGCTGTCAGCAGACGCCGAATTATCGTTAAAAAGCGACTATAATCAACGGCAATCAACCCCGTGACCACGCCGGATGACACCTGTACCGGGCCAAAAACCGGTCGATAATTGCGGACTGTTCCGCTAACATCGCACACTTTTGAAAACAGCGGTTGCCACACCGCGGAGTACCGCCCCCAGATGGCCGAGAAAAACCCGAATTTCGTGCCCCAAAGTTCCTATGCGAAGGAAGAACTCATCCAATGTGGTCTGGGCAAGCTGTTCGGACCGGGAAATGCCAAGTTACCCATTGACAACATGTTGATGGTCGACCGTATAGTGAACATCAATTCCGACGGTGGCACCCATGGCCGGGGGCAGATAATTGCCGAACTGGATATCAATCCCGACATGTGGTTTTTCCAGTGCCACTTTCCCGGGGACCCGGTGATGCCGGGCTGTCTGGGACTGGATGCCATGTGGCAGCTGGTGGGGTTTTTCCTCGGCTGGCGCGGCAACCTCGGCAAGGGCCGGGCCCTGGGTTCCGGCGAGGTCAAGTTTATCGGCGAGATCCTGCCGGATGCCGAAAAAGTGGTTTATGATATTTCCATGAGCCGGGTCATCGAGCGACGCCTGGTGATGGGCATCGCCGAGGGCACCGTGGCCGTGGACGGCAGGCAGATCTACACGGCCAAGGGCTTGAAAGTGGGTTTATTCCGGCCGGATCAGAAATTCGAATGACTCGTATCAGGGTAGAGGCACTATGCGACGTGCAGTAATCACCGGGCTGGGTATTGTTTCCTGCCTGGGGAATGACAAGGAGTCGGTTTCCCGATCGCTTCGGGAGGGACAAAGCGGTATCCGTTTCAACCAGGAATACCGGGATATCGGTATGCGCTCCCACGTGTCCGGTTCCGTCACCGTCGATTTTGCCGAACGCATCGATCGCAAACTGCTGCGCTTCATGGGCGATGCAGCAGGCTATGGCTACCTGGCCATGGAGGACGCCATCCACGACGCCGGCCTGGCGGAGCAGGACGTGTCCAATGAACGCACCGGCATCATCATGGGGGCCGGCGGTTCGTCCACCGAGGACCAGGTCGAATCGGCAGACATCATGCGGCAGAAGGGGCTGCGCCGGGTGGGGCCCTACCGGGTTACCCGCAGCATGGGCAGTACCGTATCGGCATGCCTGGCAACCTCTTTCCGCATCAAGGGCGTGAACTACTCCATCTCCTCGGCCTGCGCCACCAGCGCCCACTGTGTCGGCAATGCCCTGGAACTGATTCAGCTCGGCAAACAGGACGTGGTGTTTGCCGGGGGCGGCGAAGCCGAGCACTGGACCCTGTCTCACATGTTCGATGCCATGGGCGCCCTGTCAACGAAGTACAACGACACGCCGGAACTGGCGTCCCGGGCCTTCGATAGTGACCGGGACGGTTTCGTTATCGCCGGTGGCGGTGCGGTGCTGGTGGTGGAGGAACTGGAGCACGCCCTAGCCCGGGGCGCCAGAATTTATGCCGAGGTCACCGGCTATGCCGCCACCTCCGACGGTCACGACATGGTCGCTCCTTCGGGAGAAGGCGGCAAACGGGCCATGGCAATGGCCCTGGCCACGGCCAGGCGGCCGGTGGACTATCTCAACACCCACGGCACCAGCACGCCGGCGGGGGATATCTCCGAGCTGAAGGCCATTCGCCAGGTATTCGGCGAGCGGTTGCCGGCACTGAACTCCACCAAGTCACTGAGTGGTCACTCACTGGGAGCGGCCGGTGCACATGAGGCTATATACAGCCTGTTGATGATGGAAGGTGGCTTCATCGCCGTCTCGGCCAACATCGACAATCTCGACCCGGAAGCCGAAGGCATGCCCATTGTCCGGGAACGACAGGACAACGTCACCCTTGATTGCATCATGTCCAACAGCTTCGGTTTCGGCGGCACCAATGCCTGCCTGGTGTTCGAACGCCTCGACGACTGACGACAGAAACCCGGCCTGCGGCCGGTCTGAGCAACAATGAACAGGACACGTGCAGCCGAAAATTCCCGCGGACCGACCGGTCGGCGTCTCCACTTGGCAAGTTTGTCGACACTGCTGTTGGCGGTGGTCTTCATGGCCCCACCGGCCGCTGCCCAGGTATTGACCGGCGGTGTCCCGGGAGCCCTCTCCAGCGGATCGTCGCTGGGCGGTGATGACCGGCCAAGACCCCTGCCCATGGACCGGGCGTTTCCCTACTATGTCAGTATCGCCGACGCCGACAGCCTCACCGTCACCTGGCAGATTGCCCCGGATCACTACCTGTACCGGCATCAGTTCGCCTTCTTTCTGCAGCGTCCGGGTGTCGAACAGGACCAGCCCCTGACGTTTCAGGTTCCACCGGGAGTGGCCAGGACCGACCAGTTTTTCGGCGCCATCGAAGCGTACTACGACGCTGTCACTGCCACGGTAAGCATCGAGGCCGCGTCCCTGCCCGCCGGTTCCAGCCTGGTCATTCAGTACCAGGGCTGCGCCGAATGGGGCTTCTGCTACCCTCCCCAGTCCAGCCTCTACATCCTGGCTCCCTGACACCCTGACACCGGGCTGCCACGGCTCCGCCCTCCGAGCAACCGGGAGAATTCGCGGTGGCCGCGTCCGGATCGACAGGTGGATTGCCGATGGCCACTGCAGACCGTCACCCGGAGCGCGGATGAGAGCTGCCCACGGAAAACCCGAAGCAGGCAAAAATCAGCGAAAATTAATGAAAAATCGTTAAATTTCTGAGAAAATGCGCGGAATCCTGACCAGTCGGCAATGGCACCGTCGCCCGCGCCGACCGGATAACAACAAGTCAGCGTAATCCGCGCAAGAAAAGGACAATAACCCGCCATGGCCCGCATCCTGGTCCTCCACGGTCCGAACCTGAACCTGCTTGGTGAACGTGAGCCCCATATTTACGGCAGCGATACCCTCGACGACATCAACGGCCGTCTCAGGGCCCAGTGTGAACAGCAGGGACATGAACTGGAAGCCCTGCAAAGCAATGCCGAGCACGTCCTTATCGATCGACTGCACGCCGCCCGCAAGGACGGAACGGCTTTCATCATCATCAATCCCGGCGCGTTCACCCACACCAGCATCGCCCTGCTGGACGCCTTCCTGGCAGCCGAGATTCCGTTTATCGAAGTACACCTTTCCAATCTGCATCGACGGGAGACTTATCGACAGAAGTCATACCTGGCGGGTGCCGCCGTTGGCTGCGTCATCGGACTTGGCGCCCAGGGCTACGAACTGGCCATGGCAGCCGCCATCCGGCAACTGGAAAACAACCCGCAGTAATTCATCGACCACCAGAAGGTGAGAACCGTTCATGGACATCAGAAAAGTCAAAAAGCTCATTGAACTCATCGAAACATCCGACGTCGCTGAAATTGAAATCAAGGAAGGTGAGGAATCGGTGCGCATCAGCCGCAATTCGTCGGCAGCACCTGCCGCCTACAGTTACCACGCACCGCCGCCGGCCGCGCCACCCGCCGCTGCGGAACCTGCCCCGGCGGCTGCACCTGATCCCGCGGCAGAGCCCGCCGGCAAGGGCAAGGCCTTGCTGTCACCCATGGTTGGCACGTTTTACCGCGCCCCTTCACCCTCATCTCCCCCCTTTGTTGAAGTGGGCCAGACTGTGGAGGCGGGGGACGTGGTCTGCATCGTCGAAGCCATGAAAATGATGAACCAGATCGAGGCAGAGCACGGCGGCGTTGTGGAAGCGATCCTGGTTGAAGACGGTGAACCGGTGGAATTCGATCAGCCGTTGATGCGCATCGGCTAGCTGCACTCGAAACAGGCGGAAATCCCATGCTCGATAAAGTACTTATTGCCAACCGTGGCGAAATTGCCCTTCGCGTGTTGCGTGCCTGCAAGGAACTGGGCATAAAAACCGTCGCCGTCCATTCCACCGCTGACCGCGACCTGATGCACGTTCGCCTGGCGGATGAATCGGTCTGTATCGGACCGGCAGCAGCGACCGACAGCTACCTCAATATCCCGGCCATCATCTCGGCCATGGAAGTCACCGACGCGGTGGCCGTGCATCCAGGCTACGGCTTCCTGTCGGAAAACGCCGATTTTGCCGAGCAGGTGGAAAACAGCGGCTTTACCTTTATCGGTCCCAGTGCCGAGACCATCCGCCTGATGGGCGACAAGGTCTCCGCCATCGAGGTCATGCGTGAAGCCGGCGTGCCGACGGTACCGGGTTCCAACGGACCGGTGAACGAGAACACGGATCGCACCCTCGCCCTGGCCCGGGATATCGGCTATCCCGTCATCATCAAGGCCGCGGCCGGCGGCGGTGGTCGAGGCATGCGCGTGGTGCACAGTGAAGCCGCCCTGTTGAAAGCCATTTACGTTACCCAGTCCGAGGCCAAGTCCTATTTCGGCAGCGGCGTGGTGTACCTGGAAAAATTCCTGGAAAATCCCCGTCACGTGGAGATCCAGGTGCTGGGCGATGGACAGGGCAATGCCATTTACCTGGGCGACCGCGACTGCTCTTTGCAGCGGCGCCATCAGAAGGTCATTGAAGAGGCGCCTGCCCCGGGTATTCCCGAGGACGTCCGTGACGAGGTAGCCCAGACCTGTATCCAGGCCTGCAGGAACCTGAAGTACCGGGGAGCGGGAACCCTGGAGTTCCTCTACGAAGACGAACGGTTCTACTTTATCGAAATGAACACCCGGGTCCAGGTGGAGCACCCGGTCACCGAAATGGTCACCGGCGTGGATATCGTCAAGGAGCAACTGCGTATCGCCTCCGGTGAGCCCCTTTCCCACAAACAGGAAGAGATAACAATCCGCGGCCATGCCTTCGAATGCCGGATCAATGCCGAGGACCCCAAGTCCTTTATGCCCAGTCCGGGCATGGTAAATCTGTACCACGCCCCGGGCGGGTTCGGCGTGAGAGTGGACTCGCACCTGTACAGCGGCTATCGCATTCCACCTTATTACGATTCCCTGGTGGCCAAGCTTATCACTTATGGGGAATCCCGCCAGGAGGCGCTCAAGCGGATGGAAAATGCCCTTGACGAGCTGCTGGTTGACGGCATCAAGACCAACACGCCCCTGCACCAGGACCTGGTTCGTGACTCAGAGTTCCAGAACGGTGGTGTGAACATTCACTACCTGGAAAAGAAGCTGTCCGGTTAATGCCCTGGCAATTGCTGAGACTGCAATTTTCCCCCGCTACCACCGACGAAGTGGATGAACTGGAACAGCTGCTGCTGGATGCCGGGGCGCAATCTGTCACCCTGGCAGACGCACAGGACCAGCCCCTGTTTCAGATCGAGCCCGGCGCCACGCCCCTGTGGGATTCTGTCAGCCTGAGCGGCATGTTTGCCGCGGATACCGACCTGGCCCCGGTACAGGCCCGCCTGCAGCAGCGCCTGGCCATCACCGCAGATGAACTGGAAATTACCCGGCTGGAGGACCAGGACTGGGAGAAAACCTGGATGGACAGGTTCCAGCCCATGCGCTTCGGAGAGCGGCTGTGGATCTGCCCCAGCTGGCTGAGTCCGCCCGACCCCGCCGCGGTGACCATTATGCTGGACCCCGGGATGGCTTTCGGCACCGGCACACATCCTACTACCGCGCTGTGTCTCGAGTGGCTGGAACAGCACAACCTGGACGGTAAGGTGATAGTCGACTTCGGTTGTGGATCAGGGGTGCTGGCCATTGCCGCTGCCCTGCTTGGTGCGGCACAGGTGCTGGCCGTGGACAACGATCCACAGGCCATTACCGCCACCGAAGCCAATCGCCGCGCCAACGACCTGGATGCCGCCCTGCTGCAGTGCTTCCTGCCAGCGCAGTTCCCGCCTGCCGACTCGCCGCTGCCCGCCGATGTACTGGTAGCCAATATTCTTGCCGGGCCGCTGGCCCAGCTTGCCCCCCGATTTGCCACCCTGGTAAAGCCCGGAGGTGCCCTGGTGCTGTCGGGCATTCTTCCCGATCAGGCGGAACCACTCCGCGAGGTTTACCGCCCGTGGTTCAACATGGAGAAAGCCGTGACGCGGGATCAATGGACAAGACTTGCCGGAAGCCGACGATAACCTGTGTGTAGCGGTGTCGCCGGGACCGCACGCGTCAACCGGTGGCAGACTGCGAATTCTGCTGCGAATCTGTGAACCAGGATTGATCCTGGCCGGCATCCACTGGCCTGTAATTGGCGCCTGGTGTATACATTGATACAACAGGGAAACTACAGGCATTGCTAGCGAAATTGTTCGCTCCTAGTGAAACATGGCATTACACGTAACCCAGTGCCCGCGTTGTGAATCCACTTTCAATACCAGCGCGCGCCACCTCGAAGCCGCTCACGGACTGGTCCGGTGCGGTGCCTGCCTGTCGATTTTCGAAGCGGACCAGCATTTTATCGATACCATGGTGTCGGCATCCAACGACGACGAATCGGTTTTTATCAGTGCGCCGGAAGACTATGTCGACCCGGCGAAATTTCTGCAGGACGGCAGCTCCTCCACCCAGGAAGACAACGGGGAGGGGGAAGCCCTGTATGCCAAATCCGACGTTCACGACAGCCATTTCGATGTGTTCGACGTCGACCCCGAAGAATACGAGTCTCCGGCCACGGAACAGCTGCTGGACAGCGACTTTGACGTGTTCGACGTTGCGGATATGGAGAATACCGTATCCGCTGCCGAACAGGATGTTCAGGATAACGAGTTCGATATCTACGACGCCGGTGAAAGAGAGATCCGGCGCCCACCCTTCATGCTTTCCGAGAGCAGCGAAGGCCATGGGGAAGGTGATGATTCCCAGCTGCAACTGAGTGTTACCTTCAGTTTCGATCCATCGGGCTCCCAGGTGAACTTCACCACCCATCCGTTACCCGACAGCCTCTGGTCATCCGGAACCGCGGTGACCCCCGCCGCTGATGCCAGCACCCGCCAGGACCCGAAGCCGGACCGGACCGTGGAGAGACCGGAACCGCCAGTGCTTTCCGAGGTGATTCTGCCGGTGGGTCCGGACGCCAGGACAATGCTGGAAGCGCTGAAAAAAGCAAACGAGCAGTCAAAAAACAAGGAGGAATCGGTCGCTCAGGACGCGCAGGATCAGGCAGAGTCCGAGGACATTGATTTCCTGTATGATGACATTGAGCTGGAACCTGTTGACGGCAGGTTCCTCGACGCGGAAACTGTCGTGCCGGTGGGTGACGATAGCCAGCCCGCGGAGACCGTCTGGGAAAGCGAATGGGAAGAAGCCGAAGTCGAGATTGACGAGAAATCCTTCGTGATCCTGCCCGTAGACCCCTATCAACCTTCAGCCTTTCGCCATGATGACAACGATACCATGCCCGACGACAAGCCAGACGACACGCCGAAACAGCCTGACCCGCAGGCTCCGGGCAGGGCCGAGGCGCGACGACGGCGAAGTCGCAACCTGCACCGCGCGGCATCCGCGGCAGGCGAACTCGGTAACCACCGCAGCAGATCCCGGCTGGACGGGGACCGACGGCAACCGGTGGTGGGGGACCCCGGTGACGACACCCCGCCACGGAGTCCCGGCGCGGCAGCGGCAATCCGACAGGAAGATCAGCCAGTCGACAACCCGAAGGATGAAATACGGGCCCAGGTGATGTCATCGGAATTTGACGACCAGGATCAGGACCTGGAACAGTTAAGCGAGGAGAACCTGCGTGCCGTGCGCGACGTGGACAGTTCCCTGGAACTGGTGCAGCGGCGCAAACTGCACAATACCCGGCGCATCGCCCTGGTAGCCGCCGGCTGCGTGCTGTTGGCACTGCTTTTTACCCTGGTGTTTTTCTGGTACCGCATGCCCCAGTTGAGCCAGGATCCCCGATTTCGACCCTGGTACCAGTCCCTGTGCGATGTGCTTGGCTGCCAGCTGGCGCCCTTTGTCAATCCAGGCCAGGTGCAGACCGACAACCTGGTGGTACGCAGCCACCCGCAACTGGCTGACACCCTCGAGATGACCGCGGTCTTTCGTAACCAGGCAGCCTTCCCGCAACCCTTTCCACTGATCGAACTGCGCTTTGCCGATCTCAATGATGCAACAATTCTGTCACAGCAATTCAGTCCCGACGAGTACCTGCCCGTGGCATTACGCGGCATGCCCCTGATGCCGGTCGGCGCGCCGGTGCAGATCACCCTGACACTGGAAGACCCCGGTCCCCAGGCAGTCAATTACCGGCTGGAATTCAAGGCGGCGCCGCCCAGGCCCGGCAGCTGATTGCCGCTTGGCCGAACGACATACTTTGACCTCAGCGGTCAGCCCGGTAGAATATGCCTCCCCCGTAACCCCAGACCCGGATCATGGAACTTAAGCCATTCCAGCTCGGCGACTTTGCCATTGCGAATCCCGTACTGCTCGCACCCATGGCCGGTGTGAGCGATGCCCCGTTCCGGGAAATCTGCAGCGCTCACGGCGCAGGACTGACCGTCGCCGAGATGCTGACCAGCAACAGGGAACGCTGGGTCAGTGACAAGAACCGGCTGCGGCAGGTCAAGCCTCGCATCAGTGGGCCGCAAATCATCCAGATCGCGGGATCCGATCCGGCGCTGATGGCCGAGGCGGCCATTGTCAACGTGGCCATGGGCGCAGATGTCATTGATATCAATATGGGGTGCCCGGCCAAGAAAGTGCTCCGTAAGGCTGCCGGTTCGGCATTGTTGAAGGACCCTGCCCTGGTAGCGCGCATTCTCCGGGCGGTAGTCGCCGCGGTGGACGTACCGGTCACCCTGAAAATACGCACCGGCTGGTGTCCGCAATCACGCAACGGCATCGACATTGCCCGGCTGGCGGAGCAGTGCGGTGTACATATGCTCACCGTCCACGGTCGCACCAGGGCCTGCCGCTTCCGCGGGCAGGCAGAATATGACACCATCGCCAGGATCAAGCAGGCGGTGTCGATTCCGGTCATTGCCAATGGCGATATCACCTCGCCGGAGAAAGCCCGACATGTCCTGGAGCAGACCGGTACCGACGGTCTGATGATCGGCCGGGCGGCCCAGGGACAACCGTGGCTGTTTCGCGGTATCCAGCATTTCCTGGCCACCGGCAGAACCCTGGCAACACCTTCCCTGGAATGCATCGGTGACTGCATGCACCGCCACCTGACAAAAATTTACACTTTTTACGGCGACCGAAAGGGTATATTGTATGCGAGGAAGCATGTCAGCTGGTACGCACGCCATCTCCCGGAGGCCGTGGGATATTACCAGGCGTCCTGTTCCGGTGCCGACGGACAGGTCACTTCCAGCTCCCGGGAAGGCCAATCGTCAGAGCCCGACTCGTGCCCGAAGGCATTCTGGCGCCGATTCAGTCAACAGGCCACACCGACGGCACAGCTGGCAACACTCGCAGATTATTTCGACGTACTGCAAAACAATTCCAATAACAAGGGGGAAGTTGCAGCATGACGATCGAGAATGATGCCCTGCTATTCCGTGCCACGCCACTTGCAGACCTGAGCGATTTTACTTTCGACGAGACTTCCCTGACTCTCCGCGAAGGTGTCCAGCGGGCAATGACTGCCTACTTCGAACAGTTGGACGGCCAGCCTCCCAGCGGCATTTATCAGCTGGTGATGAACGAGGTGGAAGCGCCGTTACTGGAGATGGTCATGAAGCAGGCGGAAAACAACCAGAGCAGGGCTGCTACCATGCTGGGAATAAACCGTGGTACGCTTCGAAAGAAACTCAAACAATACGGACTGTTGTAAATTCCAGCATGATTGAACGATCCGGAACACGGACTCCGAAACTTCCATCGCCAACCAAGACTCCTGATTTTCTATGAGCTCAGCTAAACCTGCGGCCGTTCGTCGCGCGCTTGTCAGCGTCTCCGACAAGACCGGCATTGTCGACCTGGCAAAATCCCTCCACGCACTGAACATCGAAATTCTATCCACCGGCGGCACCTACCGGTTGCTGACCTCGGAAAACATCCCGGCGGTGGAAATAGCCGACTATACCGGCTTCCCCGAAATGATGGATGGCCGGGTTAAAACCCTGCATCCGAAAGTTCACGGCGGTATCCTGGCCAGAAGGGAAATTGATGGGGACGTGATGAAAAAGCACGACATCCCCCCCATCGACCTGGTGGTGGTCAACCTGTACCCCTTCGAGGAAACCGTGGCCAGGCCGGATTGTGACCTGGCTACGGCAATAGAAAACATCGACATCGGTGGTCCGACCATGGTTCGGGCCGCCGCCAAGAACCACGCCCACGTGGCCATCGTGGTCAACCCCGGGGACTACCAGCCCCTGCTGGAGCAATTGCAGGCCAACGACGGCAGCCTGGACGACGCCTTTCGTTTCGACCTGGCGGTCAAGGCTTTTGAACATACCTCGGCCTATGACGGCGCCATCGCCAACTACCTGGGCTGCCAACTGCCCACTAATGGGGCAGACAAAGACCGGGCATTTCCCCGTACTTTCAACAGCCAGTTCAGCAAGAAGCAGGTCATGCGTTACGGAGAGAATCCTCACCAGCAGGCGGCATTCTACGTGGAAGCCGAGCAGGCGGAAGCCAGCATCGCTACCGCCGTTCAGCACCAGGGCAAGGAGTTGTCCTACAACAACATTGCCGACACGGATGCAGCGCTGGAATGCGTCAAGTCTTTCGGTGAACCGGCCTGCGTCATCGTCAAGCATGCCAATCCCTGCGGTGTGGGTGTGGCGGACTCGATTCTGCAGGCCTATGAGCTGGCTTTTCAGACCGACCCCACCTCCGCTTTCGGCGGCATCATCGCCTTTAACCGGGAACTGGATGCCGACACTGCCCGGGCGATTGTTTCGCGGCAGTTCACCGAAGTCATCATCGCGCCATCAGTTTCTGATCAGGCGTTACAGATTACCGCCGAGAAAAAGAACGTGCGTGTCCTGTCCTGCGGAAGCCTGCCGGCACAACCCCTGCCCGGGCTGGATTTCAAGCGGGTCACCGGGGGACTGCTGGTACAGGACAGGGATATACGCCGGGTAACCGGGGACGAACTGAAGGTGGTCACCCGGCGTGAGCCGACAGAAGAAGAATTACGGGATCTTCAGTTCACCTGGATCGTCGCCAAGTTCGTCAAATCCAATGCCATCGTCTACGGCCGGAACAACCAGACCATCGGCATTGGTGCTGGCCAGATGAGCCGGGTTTACAGCGCCCGGATCGCCGGTATCAAGGCGGCGGATGAGAACCTGGAGGTACGCGGTTCGGTGATGGCCTCCGATGCCTTTTTCCCGTTCCGTGACGGCATCGACGCCGCCGCCGAAGCAGGTATTACCGCGGTTATTCAACCCGGGGGGTCCATGCGGGACGAGGAGGTCATCGGCGCCGCCAATGAGCACGATATTGCCATGGTGTTTACCGGCGTGCGCCATTTCCGGCACTGACCGGCCCGACCATTGCCGATCCCCGATCAACAATTCAAGCAGGAGTACAGCAAGTGAAGGTTCTGGTTCTCGGCAGCGGTGGCAGAGAACATGCCATCGCCTGGAAAATCGCCCAGGCATCGACGGTACAGCAGGTCTACGTGGCACCGGGCAATGCCGGTACCGCCCTGGAGCCCGGCATAGAAAACGTCGCGCTGGACGTGCTGGATTTCCCCGGGCTCGCCGAATTCGTCAGGACACGGTCCATCGATCTGACCATCGTCGGCCCGGAAGCTCCCCTGGTGGCCGGCGTGGTGGACTACTTCACCGCACAGGGACTTGCCTGTTTTGGACCCACCGCCAGCGCCGCCCGGCTGGAAGGCTCCAAGGCATTCACCAAGGATTTCCTCCGGCGGCACGGCATTCCAACCGCAGCCTACCAGACCTTTGACCAGGCCGACGCCGCCATAGCCTACGTCCGTGAGCAGGGTACGCCCATCGTCATCAAGGCCGATGGCCTGGCCGCCGGCAAGGGTGTCATCATCGCCGGGAACCTGCAGATGGCGGAGTCCACCATCACCGATATGCTGTCAGGGAATCGCTTCGGAGAAGCCGGCCACCGGGTTGTCATCGAGGCGTTTCTGCCAGGTGAAGAAGCCAGTTTCATCGCCATGGTGGACGGCGAACATGTCCTGCCCATGGCAACCTCCCAGGACCACAAGGCCCGGGACAACGGTGACCAGGGGCCCAACACCGGGGGTATGGGCGCCTACTCCCCGGCTCCGGTGGTAACCGACGAGGTCTACCGTCGCATCATGACCGAAGTCATCGAACCCACGGTGCGAGGCATGGCGGCGGACGGCAACCCCTACACCGGGTTTCTTTACGCCGGGCTGATGATCGGTGAACAGGGCGAGGTAAACGTCGTGGAGTTCAACTGCCGGTTTGGCGACCCCGAAGCCCAGCCGGTTATGATGCGGCTGCAATCGGACCTGGCCACGCTGTGCCTGGCGGCGCTGCAGGGCAGACTGGACTCGGCCACGGCACAGTGGGATCCCCGCGCCAGTCTCGGCGTGGTCATGGCGGCGGGTGGTTACCCGGGCTCCTACGACAAGGGTGAAGTCATTTCCGGCCTTGACCAGGCAGTGAGCGAAAACCGTAAAGTCTTTCATGCCGGTACCAGGCTGGACAGCGACCAGGTGGTAACCAGCGGTGGCCGGGTGCTGTGTGCCACGGCACTGGGCCGGAACGTCACCGAGGCGCAACAGGCGGCCTATGAACTGGTGAACGGAATACGCTGGCACAACGTTTACTTCAGAACGGACATTGGTTATCGTGCCATAGCCAGAGAGGGACAGGGGTAGCACGCATCATGGAAAACCACCACGGCCGCAATATCAGTTCGCTGGATAATCTGCTGGTACAGTTTGATCAGGCGCTGCGTACATTGATTCCAGGGAGCAGTCATGCCGCCCGGGACAACCCGGCGGACGGTCAGACTGAACCGGATCTTGACGAATCGGCGCGTAAACACGCAGCCGGACTGATGCGCATCAACCACACAGGCGAAGTCTGTGCCCAGGCCCTGTACCAGGGGCAGGCGCTGACCGCCAGGTTGCCGGACGTACGGGAATCCATGGAGAAATCCGCCGGCGAGGAAGTCGATCATCTCGCCTGGTGCGAGACCCGCCTGCGGGAACTGGACAGTAACACCAGCCTGCTGAACCCCCTGTGGTACACCATGTCTTTCGGCCTGGGCGCCGCCGCCGGGCTGGCCGGAGACCGGTGGAGTCTGGGGTTTGTCGCGGAAACGGAGGAACAGGTCTGTCGCCACCTGGAGGATCATCTGCAAAAACTCCCTGAGTCGGATCACAAGAGCCGGGCCATTCTGGAACAGATGATCAAGGATGAGCGCCAGCACGGTGAAGCCGCGAGGAATGCCGGAGGTACCGAGCTGCCATTGCCGGTGAAGCAGTTGATGTCCGGGTTATCCCGGGTGATGAAAAAAACCGTTTATCGATTCTGAACAATATCGGAGCCCCGCGGACACCGACCTGGAAACCGTTGCCTACCGTATGGAGGAAGATCGCCTGGTCGTGTCAGACGACAAGGGTTTCAGCCTTTCAGTCAACGCGTTCGGCGCTTCACGCCAGCCTGCGCGGCGTTGACCGGTCAGCGGACTGTCAGTTCTCGTCTTTCAGTTCTCGTCTTTCAGTTCTCGTCTATCAGTTCGAAGTCGTGAGTCACCTTTACCCCGGCATTCTTCAGCATGATGCTCGCCGAGCAGTACTTGTCGGCGGAAAGCGAAACCGCCCGCTCCACCTGCTTGGGATTCAGGTCCCTGCCGCTTATCCTGAAGTGGATGTGAATGGATTCGAACACTGCCGGGACGGCATCGACCCGCGTTCCGGAAACCTCGGCTTCACAGGCCGTGACCGCCTGGCGGGCTTTGCGCAGGATGCTGACCACGTCATAGGAACTGCAGCCACCGACACTGATCAGCATCATCTCCATGGGCCTGGCGCCGATATTGCGCCCGCCGCTGTCCGCTGCGCCATCCATGACCACGGTGTGTCCACTGCCAGTCTCGCCAAGAAACATGACATCCTCTATCCAGCGAATTTTGCTTTTCATCGATTGTACTCTCGTCCAGGGTTGTGCGATCAAGGGTCAAGGCCCGCAAGGACTTCCGAACAGGACAGGCTTCACAGCCGGGCTGTCGAAGTTCATGGCCGGACCGTTGCGAGTTGTGGGCGCGAAAGGTTAACACAGCGCTCAAGCCTCTGTAACATGCGCGGTCAATCTCCGCTGTCACCACCGTTCCACGGCGTAGACCAGGATTGTCCGGAAACCGGCCCGGCTGATTGCCGTGAGTGAAATTTCCCTACACGCTATGACTACCGGTCAGGCAGAACGATGCTGAAAAATTTTGAGAATGTCGCGGCCCTGTTCCTGTCACTGCTGATACTGCTCACCGGACACGGGCTGCAACTAACCCTGGTGCCGCTGTACGCTGCCAGCCTGGGGTTCTCCCCGGTACTGATCGGTTATATCGGTTCGGCGTATTTCCTCGGTTTCGTGCTGGGCTGCCTGCTCATTCCCCGGCTGATAGCCTCGGTGGGACATATCCGGGTTTTCCTGGTGCTGGCGTCCACGGCCACGGCCGCCCTGCTGCTGTTAAGCGTGCTGGAACATCCGCTGTTCTGGATACTGTTACGGCTGTTCACCGGCTGGGCCATGGCCGGTCTGTACATGGTGTTTGAAAGCTGGCTCAACACCAATGCCACCGAGGACAACAGGGGCCTGATCCTCTCGGTCTACGTGCTGCTGACCCTGGTGGCCATCGGCCTGGGCCAGCTGCTCATCGGTCTGGACCTGGGATTTACAGACTTCATTATCTGGGGCGCGGTGCTGCTGGCCCTGGGCGCTGTCCCGGTGGGTGTTACCCGCAGCGAGGCCCCGGCGCCCGTTGCGTTGACCGGCATGAACCTGGGCCGGGTATTCCGGGTGTCCCAGGTCGCGGTACTGGGGGCATTGGTTGCCGGTTTCGTCACTTCCGGATTCTGGGCGCTTGGGCCCCTGGTGGCCACGTCCCAGGGTGTGCCCCTGGAGCGTGTCGGTATTTTCATGGCATTGACCATTACCGGCGGCGCGGCAGCACAACTGCCTGTTGGTCGTCTCAGCGACCGGCTGGACCGACGCCTGGTTATTCTGCTGCTCTTCGTCCTGGCGGTGTTGCTGTGTGGAGCGGCGGTGCTGCTTACTCCCCGGCTACCCCAGGCGATTTATCCGGTCATGTTTCTTTTCGGAGCCACCACGTTTCCACTGTACTCGATCTGCCTGGCTCATGCTAACGACAACACCGGGCTCAACCTACTGGAAATCGGCAGCGCGATTCTGCTGATGCAAAGTGTCGGCGCGGTCCTGGGACCGTTGGTCATTGCCACGGTAATCGCATCCGTCGACGCCGGGTTCTTCATGGCCACCGGACTGGTCATGGCTGTTTTCACGTTGTGGCTGGCTCCCAGGATCGTCCTGCACCGGGTCGATCGCCCCTATTTTGAACCGTTCACCGAGCTGCCCGGCACCACCCAGGAAGCCTTTGAACTTTCCCAGCCCGAGCCGGTGGAGCAGGCTGAAGCCACCCACTCGACGGTGACGGAGAAGCCTACATCACCTGAAACCACCAGCGCAGAAAAACACTGATTACCAGGTTCAGTAACGGACGCTATACTATTACCAGTCTCACGGAGCCAGGCCGCTTATGGATTTCAAAGCTTTCGCAATTGTCTTTACCACTGTCTTCATCGCCGAACTCGGTGACAAGACACAACTGGCCACCATGCTGTTTGCCACGGATCGGGAGGCCAGTCCCCTGGCCGTGTTCCTGGCAGCTTCCGCAGCCCTCATCGTGGCGTCGGCACTGGGGGTGCTGGCTGGCAGCCTGCTGGCCGATACCATCAACGAGAAAGCGCTGCACTACATCGCCGGCATCGGCTTTATCGCCATCGGCGCATTCACCCTGATCAGAGCCTGAAGTTTCCCTGGCAGGCTGTTGACAGACTATTGCGCTTGTCAATATCGACCTGTTGCCGACGCATTGCGCCTTGCTGAGACACTTTCTATAGTTCTGAAAGCCTGCGAATCAACCGGACAGGACACTAGATCCACGCCAGCGCCGTCCTGACAATTTCCGCCGCACCCTGCTCGGCACAGTGGCCATGGGCAATAAGCAGTCGCCGTGGCTGCCAGCCAAGTAACTTGTCCCGGGCTGCCCGGGCGGCTTTCCGGCGCAGGAAGCTGAGACGCCATTCCCTGGGGGTGCTACCCCTCTCGCCCACCAGCCCGTCCAGTTTCATCAGGCGGCCTTTCCACCCGGTCATGCGTGCTTCCGGGTGACGCTGAATCAGGTCGCCGACTATCGCCGTGGCGGAAGTCCGGTGGAAAAACACGACCTCTTCCATGGCCAGGGAGCCACGAAAGATCACCTGGTCGATTTCCCCCTGCCATGCCGGGTCCGGGTCGTCGCCAAGGTCCGCGTCGAATTTCAGCCCGGGTTTCCTGTCCGCCAGCCCCGGTGGTGCGTAAAGCCGGGCTTCCGGCCAGCGCCTTTGCCAGTCGCCAAGAAACAGGTGATGAATCTTGTTGGGAGACACGATGTGTCGAACCGGACCCAGGGCGTCGACCTGTGCCGCCAGTTCGTCATCCAGGGCCACGGGTGACCATACCCAGAGCGAACCGTCCTGCAGGCGAATCACTGCCATGCGGGTCGGATAGGGAAAGCCAAGGAATGACACGTCCGGACCCTCGGCAACAAACAGGGATGGAGCAAATTCAGTCAGCATGGGTTTGCGCACCTCTTGATATCCGCTTTTCGATTTTCGGTTTCCGATTTCCGATTTCCAGGGTGCAGTTTCCGGTGTCGGTTTTCGTCACACCTGTTTAAGGAACCAAGTATTTCCAGACGTAATCAGAGGCCCCTAAACTGATACCTGAACGTCACGATTCCTTGACCCGGTCTGGCGTCACCCCGGACACCACCGGGCCGCTGACAAACGGCTGGATCAGCAGTGCCAGGAGCCCGCGCGTCCTGACCCCGGAGTAGCCGGCAATACCCGTGGGCATGGTTGCCCTCGGGCACAGCGGGTCCTGCAGGTAGGTGCCGAACAGGCGATCCCAGCAGCTGAGGCTGAAACCGAAATTCCGACTGTGCTCCGTAAAATTGGTGGAATGATGTACCCGGTGCATGTCGGGCGTTACCACGACCAGGCGCAGGATGTTATCCAGCCAGGCTGGCAGGCGCACATTGCTGTGATTGAACAGAGACGTCAGATTAAGCAGCAGTTCCGCCACCAGCACCGCCGCCGCCGAAGCCCCCAGGATTACCGCCAGGCCGGTTTTCAACGCTGCCGACAACAGGATCGACAGCGGATGAAAGCGGACACCGGTGGTCAGATCGTAGCCCTCATCCGTATGGTGAACCCGGTGCAGTCGCCACAATGGTTGAAGCCAGTGGAAAATGCGATGCTGCCAGTAGACAGTCAAGTCAAACAGGACTACAAACAGCACCAGCTCCAGCCAGGTCGGCCAGGCCACCAGGTTGAACAGGCCGATACCACTGTCCTGCGCCCACAATGCCGCGGTCACTCCGGCAATCGGAATAATTAACCGAACGGTAAACGTATTGAGCACGCTCAATCCCAGGTTGGCCAGCCAGCGCTGCCCCCGGAAAGAGATTGTCGGGCGCCGTGGCCAGATCAGTTCCGCCACTGCCAGCAGGGCAAAGAACAGCGTGAACAGAATTAGCCTGATGATGACTTCGGTATCGAAAGTAATGTTGTTCATGGCGTCCGGGTGAGAATACAGCAGTTCAGAAGTGCGTGAAAACACTGTTTTACTTCGTTTACCCGTCACCACCACGGTGATCGAAACGTATTATGACTCTCGCGGTCTTCAGTCCTATCGGTCAGAGAGGACAGAATCGGCCGAAGCAGCGCCGCAGCCCGAATTGAAATGCCCGAAGATCCCGTGGGGCGCCCTGTATCTGGACCGGCTATCATAAGATTTTGAGTTTTCGGCCGATGAATAGAGCATTGGGGAATTCGTCAGTTCCGGTGCTGTCGTGCACAATAAAACCGCCACCCGCAGAATGAACTACTGGAGTTGCAGACTGTCAGTAAAATGGGCGGTATCAATTCCGGAACCAGACGCGGCAAGAAAGCCCGCTAACTCGTACTATTTGTATCCCCGCGCCAGCGCGGGGAACCGGTCATCCAAGATTCGACGGAGGTCTGCCCTATGGCATTAATGGCAATTACACCCCATATCCAGGACCTGGATAATTTCCTGTCCCATTGCCATCGGAAACGCTACCCCAATCGGGCAACTATCATTTACGAGGGCGACAGCAGCGATACCCTGTATTACATTGTCACCGGGTCAGTCTCGGTAGTCCTCGAAGATGACGATGGCAAGGAAGTGGTTATCGCCTACCTGAATGCAGGGGATTTTTTCGGTGAAATGGGCCTGTTCGAGCAGACCCGGGAACGCAGCGCCTGGGTGCGGGCCCGCAGCGCCTGTGAGATTGCGGAAATCAGCTATGCCAATTTCAATGCCTATTCGCGCCAGCATCCGGAAATCCTGTTCACCATCGGCAAGCAGATGGCCAGCCGCCTGCGCAATACCACGCGCAAGGTCGGCGACCTGGCTTTCTTCGACGTAACCGGCCGCATCGCCCGGACCCTGATCGACCTGAGCAAGCAGCCGGATGCCATGACCCATCCCGACGGCATGCAGATCAAGATTACCCGGCAGGAAATCGGCCGCATCGTCAACTGTTCCCGGGAAATGGCGGGGCGGGTGCTGAAAACCCTTGAGGAGCAGGAGCTGATCAGCGTCTCCGGCAAAACCATCGTGGTATTCGGTACCCGCTGAGACAGTTCTGCCGCCGCTAGGCTGCCTGGGGTAACAGCAGCATCACCCAGACAAACAGCACCAGCAACAGGCTCAGAAACACGGCGGCCGAGGCGGCGTCCTTGGCAACCTTCGAAAAATCATTGTACTCGTCGCCCCAGCGGTCGACGGCACTTTCCACCGCCGTATTGATCAACTCCATGATCAATACCAGTACCAGGGTCGCCACCAGCAGGACTCGCTCAGGATTTGACTCGCCAAGCCACAGCGCCAGTGGTGCCAACACCAGGAAGGCCAGGGACTCCTGGCGAAACGCCGGTTCCGTGCGCAGGGTGGTGACCAGTCCCGCTATTGAATTCCGGATGGCCGGCAACAGGCGTCGAAAGCCTTCCCCCGATCGACCCTGACGGGGCGGCGTCTGTTCTTTATCACCATCGGTGGCTTTGTTATTCACGACCAAACACCACTTCGCGAAGCTTTTGACCGGGATCCACGGCACGCATGAACGTCTCGCCAATCAGGTACCCGAATACCCCCCGCGCCTGCATGGCCAGCACTTCGTCGTGAGAATGGATTCCGCTTTCCGTGATCACCAGGCAGTTCTCGGGAATATGCGGCAGCAGTCCATAAGTAACATCCAACGTGGTGGTGAAGCTGTGCAGGTCGCGGTTGTTGATACCGATCAACCTGGCTCCAAGTGCCAGGGCCGTGTCCAGTTCCTCCCGGTTGTGCACTTCCACCAGCACGTCGACGCGCTGCTCCCCGGCACACTGATACAGTTCGGCAAGCTGGCTTTTGTCCAGCGCCGCGACGATCAGCAGTACACAGTCAGCCCCCAGCCACCTTGACTCCACGATCTGGTAGGGGTCGATCATGAAGTCCTTGCGCAGAACCGGCAGCTCACAGGCATCCCGCGCCAGGCGCAGGTAGCGGTCATGGCCCTGGAAATACTTTTCGTCGGTGAGCACTGACAGGCAGGTAGCACCGGCCGCCGCATAATTCTCCGCCAGTTTTTCCGGGTCGAAGTCGGGACGAATGAGTCCGCGGGAAGGCGACGCCTTCTTGATTTCGGCGATGACGGCAGGTTTACCGGCGGAGATCCGTGCTGCCAGGGCGGCTTCGAACGGTCGCCGCTGAGCCACGCCGGGCAGCTCGCTTTCCAGCGTGGCCAGGCTGCGCAGCGCCTGACGCTGCGCGACCTCCTGTCCCTTGTGGGCGATGATTTCCTGCAGGATGGTGGAGCCTGCCACGATAGTACTCCTTGTCTTCAACTGTCGAAGGACCGGGTGAAAGTCACCAGTTCGTCCAGTTTGGCCAATGCCCTGCCGCCGGCGATAAGGTCCTGCGCTGTTTTTACTCCGGCAACCAGGCTGTCGCTGACACCGGCCGCGTACATGGCGGCACCGGCGTTGAGGGCAACGATTTCAGCAGCAGGCTGCTGGGTCCCGCCAAGCGCCTGCTTGAGCATCGCCAGGCTTGCCGCCACGCTGTCGATCTGCAGGGCCGAAAAGTCCGCGTACTGATGCAGACCGAAATCCCCGGGACTGACCTGGTACGTACTGATTTCCCCGTTCTTCAGTTCGCCGATGTGGGTGGCCGCGGAATTGCTGATTTCATCCAGGCCGTCTTCCGAGGACACCACCAGCACATGTTCGCTGCCCAGCTCATGCAGCACTTCCAGCAATGGCGTAATCCAGCTTCGATGGAATACCCCCATCACCTGGTTGGGCGCACCGGCGGGGTTGGTCAGCGGTCCCAGCAGGTTGAAAATCGTGCGTACGCCTATTTCCTTCCGCGCGTTGATAACGTGCTTCATGGCACTGTGATGAGCCGGGGCGAACATGAAGCCGACGCCGACCTTGTCGATGGTTTGACCCACCTGTTCCGGGGTCAGCACCAGGTTTACCCCGGCAGCTTCCAGCACATCGGCACTGCCGCTCCTGCTGGTGGCGCCACGGTTGCCGTGTTTGGCCACCCGGGCACCGGCACAGGCCGCCACCAGCGCGGCGGCGGTGGACACGTTGAACTTGTTGGAGCCACTGCCACCGGTGCCACAGGTATCCACCAGGTGCTCCCGCTGCTGGAGTGTTACCGGCGTAACCAGTTCACGCATGACGATAGCCCCGCCGAGAAGTTCCTCCACCTGCACACCCTTCATCTGCAGGCCGACGAGAAAGGCGGCATTCTGGGCGTCCGTGGTGTTGCCGGTCATGATGTCCCGCATGACCTCGGTCATTTCCCCGGCGGTGAGATGCCTGCCGTCTGTTACCTGCCTGATGGCCGCCTTGATTTCCATAGTCGCCCCCGTCAGTGAGATGTATTGAGAAAGTTTTTCAGCAGCTGATGCCCATGCTCGCTGAGAATGGACTCCGGATGAAACTGCACGCCCTCCACGGCCTGTTCCCGGTGCCGGACGCCCATGATTTCGTCAAGACCGCCCTGGCCATCTTCGGTCCATGCGGTAATCTCCAGACAATCCGGCAGCGTGTTCCGGTCAATGACCAGGGAATGGTAGCGGGTGGCGGTGAAAGGGCTGGCAATGCCACTGAACACGCCGTCACCGTTGTGGTGAATAGCGGACAGCTTGCCATGCATGACCTTCTTCGCCCGGATGATATCACCGCCGAAAGCCTGGCCAATGGCCTGGTGGCCCAGGCAGATGCCCAGCAGGGGAATGCTGCCGGCAAATTCCCTGATGAGTTCCACCGAGATACCGGCTTCGTTGGGCGTGCAGGGTCCCGGCGATATCACGAGGTGATCCGGTTTCAGTGCCTTTACCTCCGCCACTGAAATGGCATCGTTGCGATACACCTGGACCTCCGCACCCAGCTCACCCAGGTACTGGACGACGTTGTAGGTGAACGAATCGTAATTGTCGATCATCAGCAGCATGTAGAGCCTATCCTGTTGATATATATAGTTATGATAACAGTGGAATTAACTTATCACCCACTTTGATACCCGCTTTAAATCTTGTTACTCACAGCGCCGATGATCCGGGACCGATTGCATGAAGGACGGGATTATCCCTAATAAGGACCTCAGGATAAATCGTTTTGAGTGTACCAATACCCATGCCTGCTCCCGCAGTTTCTGCGCCACTTGACACAGCCAGTCTCGCTCTCGACTTTGTCGCCATTAGAGAAATCGCTATCCATCATTGCGGACACGATTAGTGGGCCACTTATGGAATCCAGGGAACAGTGGACTGCAGAGCCCGCACGCATTGGTGCTTAGTGCCCTATTTCCCTATGGGCGCCCAAGCCCCATAAACCACTATATCCCTGTCTCTGCAGCATTCTGTATAACCTGCTGGTGTTCTACTTATTGCCTCTGGAAGTCGCATAGCCTTCAGCATTCAAAGTATCCACCACGAGTCTGTATGGCGGTATGGAAAATCTCGACCGGAGAATTTCCTTGATACGCTGAATGTTCACTCGATGTGTCTTTCTCTGCTCATATCTGGTCAGACGTCACCCGGCAAAAGGGTATCGGAGCCAACGCCAACAACATTGCTTTACCTGACTCAACAGCAAAATAAATGGAAGGAAAGACAAAACAGTCTGCCAGGGTCGGTGGACGAATAACACTCGGCTGGTCATTGGCATGAGCATGATTCTGCACGCAAACCCGGTATTTCCCGGTGGCTTACCATTGAAAAGGGTTTTGTCTGGAATTCTTTGACCGCCCGGCTGGTTATTGTCGATGGGTCTGGTCCTCAGGTACCGGCAACAACAGTATCGACAGATAGGGCACCGCAAAACAGATAAACCCTGTTGTCCAAAATAGTGTTGCGGCGGTCATGAATATCGGCGCTGAACTGATGGCTGCAGCGACTCTGAACAGCGCTGCCAGGGAAAGCAGAACAATACAGGTAACAAGAAGCGGGTGAGCAACCAATGGCCTGTTGGTGTGACCCAACGCCGCTCTGGAAGCAACACTTACAATCATGCTGGCCACGGTACCGATCGCCAGGGCATGGATACCCGCAGAGACAGGAAGCCGGCCCAACTGGCTGAATGAAAAAATCAGTATCCCCAGGGGTATCCAGCCATAGGCCAGATGAAGCATCCAGACTAGCGGGTCATTGAAGGTTTGAATCCCCTGCCAGCGACTCAATCGCCATAATTGCATTAAGGAAGTAAAGAGCCCGAGGGCGAACAACAATAACTTATCGACCGGGAACAGGGTGGCCAGGGCAAACGCTGCCAGAGCGACAGTGGCAACAATATCTGTCATTGCGAAAGAAGCGGGCAATTGCTGCTCGGATATTGACGGGCTGGTACGTCGAAGCCAGTTGCGCGTGAATGCGGGAATAATTCTTCCGCCGATGAGGTTGATCATCAGTACAAACAGCCACAGCTGGGCCCACAGGAACTGGCGAGTGGCGATTGACTGATTAAGTAGCGACCATTGAAAGCCTGACTCCAGCAATAGAAAGATCAGTATCACCAGCAGAATCTTGTAGTTGCGGCGATTTCTGCTGGACAGCACTTCCCTCGCCATCAGCAGTAGCAAAATCAGCCAATAGGCAATACCGGCCAGCGCGGCGGTCAGTGGCAAGCTGAACCCAAGTCTGGCCAGCAGCCAGACGAGGCAAAGTACTGCCAGTGGCCAGCCACTTACAGGCTCACGTCCAGTCCAGTTTGCCACTGCCGTCAGCAGGAAGCCGGCAATAGCAGCCCCGGCAAAGCCAGCCAGCATTTCATGGCCATGCCAATACACCGGATTGAATTGCCAGTCGATGGCCAAATGGTTATTCCAGATCAAATACCAGAGTGGAATCTGGATTAGTGCCTGAATTACCACCAGCAGGAAAAGGGGGCGGAAGGCGTATGAGAGGATTATTACTGCATCAAGCTCTGTTTTGTTCATCGTACTATGGGTGGCTGCGCAGAGGCAGGCAATTCAAGGAGTTGTGCAGGAATCTGAAAATGAGTTTAACGCCACTTCAGAGATTTTGATCAATGCAGAATCCATGGCCGCCCCGTTTGCAACAGGGCCTTGCTGACCATGAATTATTGACGAGCAATTTCAATATATCGGGTTGGCCAGCACTTTTACCATTCTGGGTTTTGATTCGAGCAGGTCAGCCAGGGAATATTCATTGAGCTTATCGTAGAGAGCTTCCTGACCAATCATGAGCACGGATTTCAAGGTACATACTGGGGCCAGTTTACAACTCAGTCGATCGCAGTCAATAAACGATGTATGCCCTTCAAAGTGTTTAATGACTTCCCCGATAGCTATATCTTTCGGGGCAAGGGCTAACTCCATGCCGCCATTTTGGCCTCGATAGGTGTTGATATAGCCGCTTCGGGAAAGCTCATGTACAACCTTGCGCAGGTGTTCTACGGAAATGGGATAAAACTCTGCTATCTCATGGAGTGTTGATCTTCGGCCATTATTTATGGCGAGATACAGTAGAATCCGAAGGCTGTAATCGGTGAATCTGGAAAGTTGCATGCCACTCCTCTTGATCGCAGTATGTGCGGAGGATGTGTGGCTGTCAATTCTCTTCAGATTCTTGAGGTTCAGGCTTGGCATGTCACTTCTATCTGTCAACTTTACTATCGCCTGAAGTCTTCAAATTCGCCAAGAAAGTTGTCATGACGGAAGATACCTGTTTCTCCGCTCTGTAGTGATTCGCTCCAATAGAAATTGGGGTCATAGTCTTTTTCAGCCCAGATATACCATTCGTCGGAGGGTATGTTTTCATATTCCAATACCATGACAGCGCCGCCCGGCATCTTGCCATTGTTTGTGGTGTGGTGTTCATGATGATCGTGAGCAATCCAGCGGCCCGGATTATTCATCTCCACAATCACGTCATAGCGCTCGCCGGGCTGCATGGGCAATACATCCATAGCGACCGGCGTATCCAGGGGCAAACCATCCTTGTGAGTAACCAGCACATCATGGCCATGAAGATGGAATGCGACTGGTATTGTGGCTGCAAACAATCTTAGCCTTAAAACATCGCCTTCTTTCACGCGCAGAGGCTGAGTGTTGGGAAATGACTTGCCGTTGATAGAAAAATAGGAGATGGATTCATCAGGATGACCGCCCTCACCATAGACCTTGGCAACATCCGGATTCCAGCCTGAAAACATCAGTACAGCGTCTTTGCTTACTGACTGCTCGAGCGGCGTGGGTTCCAGGGGGTCTACAATGAAGGCTCCCCACATACCGCGAGTGCCAACATGCTCGGCTACATTGACATGGCAGTGATACCAAAGGCTGCCTTTTTTGTCGGCAATGAAGCGATAGGTGAAACTTTCGCCTGGCTCGACTGCTTTCTGGGTAATATCGGGCACTCCATCGGATTGCCAGCTGCCTGTTTGATAGAAACCGTGCCAGTGAATTGTATGGTTCAGGGTCGTATTGTTTGTCAGTGTCAATTCCACCTCGTCGCCTTCTCTTACTCTTAACAGAGGGCCTGGCACTTGCCCGTCATAGGCCCAGACTTTGGAAGTAAAACCCGGTGCTATTGAGAGAGTGACCTCTTCAACGGTCATCTCAAACTTATGGGACTCGGCAGCGCTGGTGATGGCCGCTAATGTAAACACTCCGGCAACAAAGAATTGAATGCCCTTGTTAATTGGTGACATGCCTGTACTCCTTGATCTCGAATAGTTGGTGTTCAGATTCAACTGGCTATTGCTCGCAGCAAAGCCTGCGTAGAAAGGCAATGAGGCTGTTTATCTCTTCTTCGCTGAGAGTGTGGCCCCAATTTGGCATGAGGACTGATTTGTTGACCGCTTGCCCGCCTTCGGAAATGGCTTTGAACAGTTCTTCATCTGTGCGCGCAATCATCTCTTCGTAGTCGGTGTGGTTTCGAGGTGCGACTTCCAGATGGGGAGCATTGATACCCTTGCCTGAGCCTTCAAGGCCATGGCATTGGGCACAGTTGTTCCGGTAGAGCAAACGTCCCTGTTCGGCGTCAGCGGCTTCAAGGGCTGCGCTCCAGCCAAGAGTGAGCACGAGGACGACTCCGAACAGGCTATGAAGAAAAGTATTGGCTTGCTTGTGCATCAGCTAGTCCTCATCTGTAAGTATTTTCAAGTAGTTAGCCAGTTTGTGGATCTGTCCGTCATTTAAAGCCCTGTTGGGCATGGCTGAATTTTTATTCCAGGCTCGCGGGTTTTTTATATAAGAGACAATGTAATGAGGCTGCAGGCGATTCCAGGCAGTGTAGAGCTCGGGCCCGGACAATCCGCCATACTCCGGTGTGTCGCGGTGGCAACCCCCACACCCTTTGAATTTGACGAAATCCATGGCGCCCAGCCTCGGTGATACTGAGCCAGGACTGTAGTCATTGGAATCTGCTAGTAAATCATCCATCGGAGTAAGGCTCATTAGCCACTCGCTGACTTCGATGGCAGTTTCATTATCCAGAGCAGGATGGCTGTTCAAACTGCTTTCATCGATGGAATCAACTCCATCCTTCGTGACGACGTGGTCTGCATAGAATCCCCCGGAAGGTCTCAGCCGATAGGGTTCCTGGAGCCAATCCTCCAGCCATTGCTGACGATACTTGTTACCGGCGAAAAAGAGCGGCGGAGCTGAATACCCCGCCTGGTCGTTGCTCTGTTGCAGTTGGTGGCATCCGGCGCAGTCTTTTACGCTATCCGGTATTTCCACTGACTGTGCAAGCGCTGGTAATGGCAGCATTGATGCAAGCAATAACAGGGTATTGCGGATGTTGAACATGGTTACTCTCCTCTAGCGTACGATAAGTTCGGACCGACCCTTGTCGTCACTCACGCCTTCATAGGTCATGAGTACGGTAATGGCTCCGCTCAGAGCGTGTTTCATGCGGTGATCCACAAGAGCATTATTGGTGGGTCGATCGGCGGGAGGGACAATATCGAAGACCATGCCGTGAGCAGGAGGAACTTCAACGGTTTGCAAGCCATACCGAACGTTTTTCGGATTGCCGTTATCCCAGACACGATCCCAGATACCTGCGATCGGATGGAAAGCGGCAGCTTCATTGATCATGGCATTGACGAAAAAGATCCTGACCCTATCTCCGGGCTCAGCTTCCAGAGTCAGGCTGGCATTGGAATCATGCACCGGGTCATAGTGAAAAACCTTGCCGTTGATCAGGGCGTTTTGCCAGCGCAGACCGGCAGCGCGGTCCTCGGCACTTGTTCCGCCTTCAAATAGATCACCCTGTACCAGCACATACTCGCGATCGGGAACAGGATAGTCATCTGAATATCCCTGCGCGGGATCGACGATAATGACGCCATACATTCCCCGGGATATATGCTCTGCCATGGAATCTGATCCGCAGTGATAGATAAAAACCCCCGGATAATCGGCTTGAAATTTGAACTGCCTGGTCTCGCCGGGATTTACCGAGGCAAATTCATCCAGAACATCGACAACGGCTGCATGAAAATCAATCGAATGGCTTTGTTCATTATCGGCATGATTACTGAGGGTGAAATCAATGGTGTCACCCTGTTTTACTCTCAAAACAGGGCCGGGAACGGTTCCTCCATAGCTCCACATTGCTTGTTTGTTGCCCTGGTTGTCGATGACAAGGTCAGATTCAAGCGCCTCCAGTGTGACTTTTACGGTTTCTGCCGCAGTAATCGTAGGCATCAGTGATAGGACGGCAACGCCCGCCAGTTTAAGTGGATTGAGTTTCATAGTCTGCTCCAGGTGCAATCGGTTGGTTTAAACATGTATTTTTTGCGCATGTTTGCACACTCTTTTAATGTATGTCAAATACATGTTTAAGGTTCGTTCGCAGAGAACTGTTACTTCTATTGCCAGCCGATACTGGAGTAATCTGAAACGCCTTGCATGCAACCGGACTTCCGAGTCCAATGAAAAGACATAGCAGAAGACAATGCCCAGCATAGTGCCGATCTTTTTGACCTGGTGGTGCCGGCCTGGCCCTGGCCACCGGTATGGCGGCCATTAATAATGCGGACTTCAGGCTTTCTTCCAGGGTGGCAGCTTTACCGTGGAATGGGTGGCAGGCTTCGCGTGGAATCAGTGGCAGACTTGGTCTGGAATACGCAATACAGCGCTTATAAGTGAAAGGTGCACCAAAAAAGGTTGTACATAGAAAGGTACTCGTGCCATGCGCTCTAATATCAATCCAGGTCGCATAACCGCAAGCTGTCGCAATGATAATCTCAATCGCGTGTTAATTCTGGTACTTCTCCTATTTACTCAACTTCAATTTGTGTCACCGCGCGTCTCTGTAATTTTATTCAGAAAATTCCAATTCAATCGTAGAATATGAGGACCCAGACTGGCCCGGTGTTTTTGCTAATTGAGGCTTCGCTTGCTGTTGTGTTGCCGAATCTATCGGTGAATCAATCCTGCCATGCACGACACTGGACAAACCACCGCTTCGTAGATACCTTTAATTCTTCCAATGAGCTGGGACGCCTCCAGCCATCGCTTGATACGTTAACTATCAATGAAACAATTGAGCGGTACAAGAAGAATAAACCAAAGTCTGCTGATGGGCGCAGTCATCTGTCTGGCCATGTCGGGATTTATTCAGGCCAGAATCTGGCAGCACGGCCCTGAGCCAGGTCCTGAAAACCTATCTGATACGGTCCTGCGCTCAGAACTCGAATTCGGCCCCATTGATTCCGTGCCGGAACCGCTGGAACGTTCACGAGATGATTCCCTACCCGTGGGCTCCAGTTCTCCCGATCTCGGCGAAATGAACCGTCTGCTTGGCATCAGAAATGCCCTGCGGGAAGAGCTTGAGCTGCGGCAACTATACACCAGCCCGACCGAACAGGGCGTTCGCCGCCTGATCCGCACAGAGCTGAACGAGCGGTTTGCCCGGTGGGCGGAATACAATCGCAACGGAACGGCAAATCCCGCGCCGTCGATGGCGACGATCGAATCAAGATCGAGAAACCGGATGACCCGGCTCCACGAGTTTCGCCTGGTACAGACCGGCATGGACGCCGCGGCTCGAGAGTCGATAATTTCGGCGCTGGTTCAAAACGAGATAGCCCGCAATGAGATCAGGTCTCAGGACAGGTCCGGCCCGATGAACTATGAGATCAGATCGGATGAGGACGTCGTTCGGGAGTTTCTTTCCGAAGAACAATTTCAGATATACCTGACAGCACAACAGCAGTTCATTGACGGCAACAGTCATCTCAATGCCACGTCGGTAATTCTTCGTGATGCGGGACCTATGTCCAGG